>Ga0187771_10000062_pt1 | contig 47899 bp, 45 predicted proteins | sample 0116_SJ02_MP15_1_FD_133139 | JGI IMG/M metagenome (GOLD analysis project Ga0187771, IMG submission 133139) | Tropical peat soil microbial communities from peatlands in Department of Meta, Colombia - 0116_SJ02_MP15_10_MG | ecosystem: Environmental > Terrestrial > Soil > Wetlands > Peat | place...
AGGCAAGCACATTCTGACCTGCTTTGTGCAGTATGTGCCCTATCACCTGCGAGAAGGCAATTGGGACGAGAAGCGCGAGCTGCTGGGTGATCGCGTCGTCAGGAAGATCGCGGAGTATGCGCCAAACGTGCCGGGCGCGATCGTGGCGCGGCAGGTGCTGACTCCGCTCGACCTAGAACGCACGTACGGCTTGACCGAGGGCAACATCTTTCACGGCGATCTGCGCCTGGAACAGCTCTTCTTTATGCGCCCGGTGCCGGGATGGTCGCAGTACCGCACGCCCATCGCCGGGTTGTATCTGTGCGGCGCGGGAGCACATCCGGGGGGCGGGGTTACCGGCGCGCCCGGGCGTAATGCAGCCCGCCAGGCGCTGCGCGACTGGAAGAGAGGACGGCTGCAGGAGGCGGCGGCATGAATTCGGCAAACGGAAACTCTCACTCGCTGCCGAAGACGGCCGACATTGTGATTCTGGGCGCTGGGGTGATGGGTGCTTCGATTGCCTTTCATCTTGCCCGGCGGAGGGCGGGAAAGATCGTCGTCCTCGACAAGGACCATGTGGGCAGCGGGGCCAGCGGCCGGTCGTCCGCGTTGATTCGCATGCATTACACGTTTCCATTGGAAGTGCAACTGGCGCTGACCAGCCTGCATGTGTTTCAGAACTGGCAAGAGATCGTGGGTCAGCCCGGCGACTTCCGCAAGACCGGATTCGTGCGCCTCGTGCATCCGAAGGAAACGGAGATGCTGAAGTTGAATGTGGAAATGCAGCGCAAGCTCGGAGTTAAGGTCGAGCTTTTCGACCGGGGCGAACTGCGTACACTCGAGCCGGACTGGAACGTGGACGAAGTGGAACTGGCCGCTTACGAACCGGATTCCGGATATGGCGATGGCGCCGCCGTCGCAGGGGATTTCCTCGGCGCGGCTCGCGCTATGGGCGCGCAATATTTTTCGCGCACCAAGGCCACCGGTTTCATCACTGACCGCGGACGGATCCGCGGTGTGAGCACGAAGCAGGGAACCATATCGGCTCGGACAGTGATTTCTGCTACCGGCCCTTGGACCCAGCCGATGTTTCTGCAGGCCGGCTATGAACTCCCGATTGAAGGCGAATATCATCAGGTCGCCATTCTTCGCAACCCACCGGGCATGAAAGGCGGAGGCTGTGCCTGTATTGATTCCGTCACTGCAACCTACTTCCGTTCGGACGGGCAGGACAAGTTTCTGCTGGGCGATTTCTTCGGAAAGCGGCCGGTCGATCCTGATGATTTTCCGCAGCGCGCCTCCGACGAGTCGCTGGAGGAAGTCATCGAGCGCGCCTGCCGCCGCGTTCCTAAGCTGGCGGGCGCCGAGATCATGCGCGGCGTCACCGGCGTTTACGACATGACTCCCGACTCGCGTCCCCTGCTGGGCGAGATCCCCGGGATCGGCGGCCTGTACGTGTGCGCAGGATTTTCCGGCATGGGCTTCAAGATTTCTCCCGCGATCGGGCTGGTCGTGAGTGAACTTGTGCTCGACGGCAAAGGGAAAACTGTGGACGTCAGCGCCTTCCGCCCCGATCGTTTCCGGGATCACCATCCGATCGAGGCGGAGCACGAATACCGGGATCACTGACTGCTCTTTGGAGGAGACATGAAAAAGAAAGGCATCCTGGAACGCTTGAAGGAAGGCCCGGTCCTGGGTGACGGCGGCTATCTGCTGGAGCTCGAAAAACGCGGATGGGTGCGCGCCGGCCCGTTTACTCCGGAAGTGGCGCTTATCTATCCCGCTGCGCTGCGCGAACTGCACGTCGAGTTTCGCGAGGCCGGCGCCGAGGTGTTGCAGGCCCTCACCTTTTATGCCAGCCGCGACAAGCTGGCCACGGTCGGGCTGGAGAACCGCCTGGAAGAGCTGAACCGCGCCGCCGTTCGCGTGGCGTGCGAGGTGGCAGGCGATCAATGCCTGGTCGCCGGCAACCTCAGCCTGACGTGGATGTATGAACCGGGAAGTCTTTCCGCTGCCGACCGCGTCCGCAAGACTTTTGACGAACAACTCGCCGTACAGGTGGACGAGGGCGTTGACTTTATCATCGGCGAAACTTTTTCCTGGCTGGGCGAGGCGCTGATTGCCGTGGAGCGCGCCAGGAAAACCGGCCTGCCGACGATGGTGACCATCTGCTTCGAGAACAAAGACGAGTCCGCCGAGGGCAAAAGTGCCGCCGACGCGGCCAAGGCTTTGTTGGACGCAGGGGCTGATATCGTGGGCATGAACTGCCTGCGGCCACCCGAGCACATCCTGGGGCCGATGGAGCAGATGCGCAAGGCGGTTTCGGGATATCTTGCCTGTCAGCCCGTCGCCTATCGCACGCCGAAAAACAAGCCCGATTTCACCAGCCTCCCGGAGTTTCCCTACGGGTTGGATCCCCTGCAACTCACGCGCAAGGAAATGGCCGACTACGCCACCAAGGCTCGCGATCTGGGAATCAATTACATTGGCGCGTGTTGCGGGACGGTGGCCATGCACATCCGGGAAATGGCGCGCGTGCTGGGCAAGCTGCCGCAGGATTCCCGCATCTGGAAAAAAGGCGGCGAGAGGCCGATGTCAGCCTATGAATACTACGACCACGACAAACTGAAGGCCGGCAGCGCCAAGTAGATCAGAGTCTTGAAACGAAGCTCAAAAGAATGCGGGCCCATCCTAAGGTGAGGCCCGCAGTCACTTTTGCCCGGCTAGCCAGCTTTTCGTACCGGTGGTTCTTCCGCATGCACGAGCGGCACCTCGACCAGGTGTTCGCTCAAAAACCAGGCCTGCAACTCGTTGGCGCGCAGGACGCTGCTGACGACCATGTCATTCGTACCATCATCGCCCAGCGTGGAAGCGCGTTCGGCCAGCTGCCGGCAATGACGAATGATGACCTGATGCGCATCCAGCAGGCGGGAGATTTGGACGGGAGCTTCTTCCCTGCCTCGCGGCGCTCGCGGGATGCGCGTGGTCTCGGCGACGTCAGCCGCCATCGCCAACGCGACTCCACCGAGCAGCTGGATTCGTTCTGCGATCTCGTCCACAATGTCCACCTGCTCCCCATAGTGCTTGTCGAACAGCAGATGAAGCTGGTAGAACGTCGGCCCGGCGACCTGCCAGTGCGACTTCTTGTACAGATCGCGCAGGGTCATGGTGTCGGCCAGCAAGAGGTTGAGTTGTTCGGTCATCTCCAGGCGGACCGGCGCCTCCAGTTCCAGCGTCATCATAGAAGAAACTGTTCCATAGGCTTGAATTTCGCGAGCCGATTGATGAATTCGCGGTTGGGCGCTGAGGGCCGCGTGCGGGCTTGCAGTAACTTCTTTCTTTGGCATAGCTGGGACCTCCTCCAAAGTCGCCAGTAATCTTAGTCCTTTGGGATGCGGTGCGAAAAGCTCCGTTTCAACGCTTTCCTTTGCAGCTCGCAATTCAGTCCAGCCGCCTGCTCGTCGCGTTGTAAGCCGGTTTGACGGCGCTCCGCACGGTTGTTATGATCGGGTTGCGGGGTGGAGCAGTCTGGTAGCTCGTTGGGCTCATAACCCAAAGGTCGGTGGTTCAAATCCACCCCCCGCAACCAACTCCTCTGTTTGGTTTCAATGGGTTGAGCCAATCTCACAGCTTGCCCGGTAACTCTAAACCCCGAAATCCAGCCCAATTTCACAGGATTCTTTGCGCAAGTTTTGCGCAAGTTCTGTGCCCTTCGTGGAAATGCACAAGACCGTGCCTCGACGCGGATTGTCAGTCTGCGGCACCACGATGAATTTGGTTTCGGAGTGAAAGAAGCGTGTTAGTCCTCCGGCACGGTAACGTAGGCAATCTTGCCGCCGAGCCGGACTCGGTAGACCTGATTGCCAGCGGGCGTTATGAACTGGCCCTCCACGCGAGCCAGCTTGCCGGGGTCGATGTCCAGAGATTCGCTGATACCTTCCAACAGGCGGCGTGCGTTTTCTTCCGTGCTTTTCACGGCTTGTTCTCCTGCCTGTTCGGTTCAGTGGACACGGAAGCGACTCTTGCGGACGGGGCGAATGATCGCCTCGAACCCATCTTCCGACCGACCGATGATCTCGACGCCATCATGCGGATCGCAACCGGGGCACAACCCGATGCGATCCTCGGCGGTCGCGCAGGGGCATCCGGTCGGATCGGGGCACGGATAGATCGCGCCGCACTCCGCGCAAATGTGGTCATGGGCGTTGGCTGCCATATTCGACCCAGATTCTAGCAGGCCCGGCTCTCAGGTCAGCTCTGCCCAGCATCCTCGGTGTTCGCAAGGCCACGTTGCCAACGGACTCTGGTGGTCTCAGGCAACTTCGAGCACTTACCGTTGTGTATATTGGGGAATCCGGGCAGTTCCCGCTTATTCCTGTGCGGAACTGCGCAGGTCATCGGAGGTCGCAATGGCAAATGTTCCTACAGTGGTTTTTCAACCCCGAGTGAAAGGTGCAACAACATCGCGGTCACCCAACGTTGAGTCTCTCATGAACCAACTGGAAGATGGCACGATTTTCATTCCCGATTATCAGAGAGATTCGTCAGAGTGGGACTTGGCCAAGAAGTCGCTGTTTGTCGATTCGCTGATAAACAACATGACCGTCCCGCCATTGATCCTGTACCCTGAAACAGATACAGGAACCGGATTAGAGAGATCGGAGGTTGTTGACGGGCAGCAGCGCCTTGCAACAATCCGTGACTTCGTCAAGGGCATCTTTGGCCTTGCTACAGAGGATGAAGTTGAGTATGCGAGCAATGTAGGTCCTGTGATCCAAGGTCGGCGGTTCGCCGAGCTACCCGAGGCGATTCAACGATCTATTAGGTACTATGTTCTCAACCTGATCGTCCTGCCGACAAATCTTGACCTAAGCCTTCGTCTTGAGATTTTCCGTCGCATCAACGAAGCTGGTACTCCTCTAAGCCCCCACGACCTCCGGCTCGCGGTCTTCGGTCAGTGTGATCGTGTTTATTTCATCCGCCTTGCCGGGGTCTTTGATACCGAGAGGGAAGGGGCAATACGCATGATAAAAGCTGCCAAGGACAAGTACGGGCTGGATCACCCTTGGAAAGATGCTAGTGCTTGGAAGGATTGGTGGAGCGACAGCGCACAAGGAGGTGGTCAGGCGCCTTCGCAGATGTTTCTCTACTACGTGATTGCTCAAGACCTCAAAAGAGTCGAAGAATTGCTCGCGAGCGATGCGCTTCAGAGCCGACTGGGATTGCGGTATGACAAAACTACAATCTCCGTGCTGGACTTGTACGCGGCGCAACTGCAACACGAGACGCTCCATCCCGATGATGCGCCTAAACTCTTACCGACCTTGGATGTACTGAAAAATTGGTTCACATCCTTCGAATTGTGGTTTAACACGATCAAGCAAGCCAAGGTTCCCCGCATTGCCACCAACTCTTCGACCAAGATCGCGCTATTTATGGCGGCGGCGACACAAGTATGGGGGACGCCCGATAAGGTCACCGAAAATCAGTGGGAACTGATCCAGATTTTTCTTACTCAGGGTCCGGGCGCAATCGAGCGAGACATCGGTCTTCCCTACCCAATAACCAAGGGAAAGTGGCCGGGCCAAAAGAAACAAATCCTCGCCACAGGTGAGATATGTCAGAAGATCGCACAAAAGTAGGCGACGCGCCTCAGGCTAGCTCACTGAAGTGCAATCCCATTTCACGGGATTTTCCGCCGGGCTGGAAGGATGTCTGGTTCCGACGTATGGCCAGCCGCGACGAGGACGGCATTGTGCGGTATGCGTGTCCCCTTTGCGGTCGGAGATTTGACCATCGAGACATAAATTATCTCCAAGGAGATCACGTCTGGCCCTATTCTTTGTTCGGAGACACGTCTTGGGAGAATTATCAACTCATATGTGGGGCCTGTAACGCCGCAAAGAGCAATGTATTAGAACTCGAAATCCGCCGCGTGCTGGGCAGCGGCGAGTTCAGGCTGATCGTGGGAAGATTTCTTCGTGACCAAATTGCGGCAGCGATCCTATCCCAAAGCCCTTTCATCCGACACATCGTGTCAGCGAGCGATCCTCTCTCTTAGAGATTCTGTCGGCCCATGATCAGGAATTGCGGTCCTTCATCTGTAGGTTGATTCTCCCATGGACATTCTGCGTTTGCGTCACCACCGGGAAGCCAATTCTACGCCGATTTGGCTGGCGGGCAGGATTCGGGTCGGCTGGGGCGTTTCACAAGTGCGGGGCAGCCTTTGTGACCAGCCGCAACATACTTCTGGGGCCCCGCGTTCGGATCATTGCGTCCCTTGCAGACCAGCGACCCTGTACCCCTAGCGACCTACAACCCGGCTGACCAGCCGACCACCGACATTAGGGTTGACCGTCCGCAACCAGAACATTTTCCCAGCAGTAGAAGGAGACAAGTCTCCGCCCTGACCGTGGGCTGTCGTTACTTCTTTCTTGATCGCGGCCCGCTTCTCCCTGCTGAGGTTGACTTTCGTGTTGACGACGAAATTGGTGACTGTCTGGCGCTCGTCTGCCAGCTGCGTCTTGGTCTTTTCGTGCTTCAGCTGAAATCCCTCGGTCTCGACAATCCGCGCAAACAGACTGCGGAATTTCAGGATTCGTTTGGGACCTGAGAAAGTCAGATCGTCTACCCAGCGCGAATAGGTGAAACCGTAACGCTCGACCACGCACGTAATACGCCAATCAACCCGAACCAGTGCAAGATTCGTAAGCGCGTTGCTGGTCGGGACGCCCTGCGGAAGTTCGTTCTGCCAAGTGGTCAGTTTCGTCAGAAGCCCGGCCGCTTCTGGTCCGAAGCCGAGCGACTGGAAAATTGCAAGCACTCTCGTTGGTCTGATACTCGGGAAACACTGCGCAATGTCCAGCTTGAACACGACCGCCTTGTTCGTGTGCATCGCGGCGTTCCGAATTGGCGAGCTTCCAGAAACCCCACCTTTTACACACGGCAATAGCGGAACTTTGCTCAAGATGTGGTCATAGATTTTCCGTTGCAGGAGCTTCAGCTTGTCGCTTGGCACGAACAAGACTCGCCGAGTACCATCCGGTTTAGCTCTCGATCGCCTCCGGTACTGACGATTTAGGCGGGACACCAAATGATTGATCTCGCCGGGAGTAACGTTGAGATGTCTCGCCAACTCCGCAGTCGTGGATATTGCAAACATCTTCCGGTGGCGCATTTCTGTCCCAGTACAAATTACGTTCCGGTATGTTCCACAACGAGGCGATCGATCTTGAGAAGCAGATCCTTCAGCTTATCGACGTCGTTTGGCTGAACACCCGGAATTGGCTGGCCTTGAAACACGAACAGCATTGCGATCGGCACTCGAAGTTTCGCGGCCAATCGGTTTAGGAATGCCAAGCTGGGTTCTCGCTTATCACTTTCCACAAGTGACAAATAGTTCGGCGAAACAGATAACTGCGACGCAAGCTCCCGTTGTTTAATCCCTCGTGCGGTCCTTATCAGTTTGATTGCGTTGCCTAGAGTCAAAATTGATTCCCCTAATAACGAGTAACGGTAGATTAGCGATGGATGCTGCACAGCAACTTCACGAGCTTCATTTGCGCGTTACGTAGAATGTGATAAAACCTGTCGGTTCTTCCCAGTTCCGCTTCGCGCCTCAGTCGCTTGACGTAGCCTGCGAGGTCCGCCGCCAATCTACCGGTGGTGGATGACGAGCTGTCCGATGCAACCCGAATGCTAATCCGGGCCGCATTTTCCAGCACACGTATGGCTTGCTTCATACCGCGAGTACTTTCCAACCGCTGGTCCTCCTTTATTGAAGTCAGTGCTGTTTCTCATCCGAAGATGAGCCACCTCACTCCGCGAAGCGAGAACCTCGCTTCGCATGCCGCTCCTACGACAACCTGACGAGCCAAGCTGCCGAAGAACGGAAGGACCAGACTCATGGGATCACGGGCGTCGACAGAACTGCGCAGCACCCTACAAACCTATCCCTACGCTCCAGCCTTCAGTACCGCCACGTGACGAAACCTCCTGAAGCAAGCCACCAAGAAAGGTGTCACGCAAGAGCAGAGGACCTCGAAGTACCAAGCCATACGTTTCAATTTTTCAAAGAGCCGGGCATTTCGCCCACGATCTGCTCGAATGGTACGATTTATCTAACTAATAGTCAAAGTAATTAATCTAATCGTTCCCATAGAAAATTTTGATGGGAGGCGGGCCGAAATCCGCGAAAAGCGAACATTAAGCGAATCTGGTAAACTCGGCGGCATGGACGAAGGTCGCAAGCGCGTGCTGCTGATCGCCGCCAGCATCCTCGCCGCACGCAAGCTGGCGCAGTATGACAGCGGCGCACGCGTTCCAGCCACAGTTGCAGCCGTTGCCGATGCGGTCCGATGGGCGGAGCGGATCATGGAGGAGATTGATCGTCGGCACCCGACGAAGCCTGCGCAGCAGGCGAGTCGATAAGCGAGCGGAGAGACTTGTAGAGTTTTCCACAGGTGAAGAGGGTATGTCCGAAAAGGGTCACTTTTGCGGGACCCTAACTGGTGAAGGGGTGAAAAAGACCGTCTCGCAAAAGGAGAACTATGGCATCCTCAGAATTTGGTATGTCTGAACACAATGCAGCTCTTGTCAGGAGATTCCAAGGGAACGGGTGGACGCTGACTTGCTCGCTGGCATCGCAGAGTGAACTATCGACGATCATCGGTGAGGCAGCCAGCGCAGTTAAAGAAGCCAACCAAGCGCCTGATCCACCAGAGCTGCGTTTGATCCGCTATCAATCGGACTGGGCCGATACAGTCCTTGAACGAAGCCTATGTTGGCAGCCGGACAACGCAACCGCACCACTCTGGGTCATCAAGGCTACGGAGGGTTGGGACTTTGCACTGTTCCAATTAGCTGCACCCGACCGGCGATGGATCGTCAAGTTTGCCGGAAGAATTCTGGAGCCATTCAGCCACAGATTTCTTGGGTGGTCAGACCTGCACGAAATCATCGCACATGGTTTTCTGTTGGATCGCTCCGTGCTCCTCGACGGGCAATCGACTTTAGCCGATCTGCGAAAGCGAAGAGTCAATTTACTTCGGAATGCAGAGTTAATTGGCGAGCAGAAGTCCGAAAATCATGGGACTGACGTTCGTTGCAATGTGAGTGGCACAAAACTCCATGGGTTAGAGACTCAGACACGGGAAGGAGAGATCGGGCCTGATCGCTGGAGATCATGTGCCGCCGATTTCAATAGGCTGTTGCAAAAGCGATTGGATCGAGTCTTCCAAGCAATCAGAAGGAAAGATCACACTGCTGGTTCCGCGATGAAGAAGGCGATCCACTTCGCAAATGGGCATTGGTCTTTCAGTGATTCTGCCCTGTGGATGACTACGCTAAGAGAGATTCCCTACGATGCCAAGATGGTGCTTAAAGGAAAAAATTGGGAAATTGACTTTCCTGACAGCAACGAGCTTCTCATTGTTCCAGACTCGGCTGGGATGCGAGTGATTGCGCGGGTGCTGATGTGCAACAACATTCCTTGTCCCTGTGCTCTCGCCGCCGATGGCTCATTACTGACTGAGTTCCTGCGTAGACCACGCCATCACAAATACTTTGAGGCGACCTACCGCAGACCAAGAGTGGAATGTGGCGATCCCGCAAATACTGAAGTGGAACGCGCAATCTGCACAGCCCTGCACTTCAAACCCGGCTGGTATTACAGAGCGGATCACGTAATCAGCGAAGATTCGGAGCTGCACACCGTCTGCGGACTCCCGAAGGGGAGGGTGACGTTGAGGCGAGCTGACGCTCTGGAGGGTGTGGGCGATCTGATAAAGAGACAGCAGGCTCGGCTCTTCTTTTGCAGCGCACCAAGCGAGCAGTTCAAGCGCATACTGGGCGACATCGAGGCAGGGATCGAGTTTGCGCGGAAACAGGAGAAGCTACTGGAGCAATTACAGCCGAAATCCGAGGAGTATCAGGAAAGAATACAAAAGGCGATTTATCGTGCAAAGAAGGAACTGGAGAGGATGGGAGACTGGATGACTCGTTATGATCGTCTGGCGAATCACTTCTTTGAGTCCATCAAGGGCGGACTCGTTCTCCAGTACACCGGACCTTACCGCTGGAAGGTTGAAGGTCTGCCACAGACTCCCGACACATTGGACTTGGCAGAGGATCACAAAGCGTTTAAGCGTAGCAAGGTTGCCAAGGCGATACGTAAGGCCAAAGCGAAGGTGCGAGCGATGTACTCGCTGAACCAGTTGTCGAGGGGTGCAGCCTGTTAGTTCCGGGTTGTGTTGGAAGTCGGGCATGACGTCGTTTGGCAATTCCGAAAACTACGCAAGCGGTTGGAACAAAATCCGTGAAGGAGCACCGCATGATTAAGGCGAAATCTGACTGGAAAACGCGACAGTTCTTTCGGATGTGGCCGCGTGCCCTGTTCCACATGAAGGATGGAAAAGCAATTCTCAAGGAAAATCTGGACAAGCCCGGAGTTTACATCCTGTACCGAAATGACGAGCCGTACTACATCGGCAAGACTAGCAAACCGCTCCTCAAGCGACTGAAGCTCCACGCGTTAAAACCGAATGCCCGCCGTTACAATTTCTGGAACTACTTCTCGGCTTTCGAGATCACCAATCCATCCCATAGGGACGAGGTAGAGGCAATTTTGATCTCGGCGATGCCGACAGCCGCCAATGGGGCGCACCCAAAAATCCCACGTATGCCGTTGGACCGGAACGCTGCCAAGTTGCTTAACAATGTCCAAGCCCTCATGCTCACGGGAAGAGGGGACACCAGTGGAGAAGCCATCCCAGAAGAGGTTGATGAGGATGACGAGACATAAAATGTCGCCGACGAGCGCAGCCTACCCACGCTTGTGTTACGACTAAAAATGACCTTGGACGAATTCCGCCAATCCCTCGCCGCGACCGAACCCCCTGTCGGACTCACGCCCTCACTCGCCGGACTGTGGTGGGACGCCAAGGGCGATTGGAAGCGGGCGCACGAATCCGCGCAGCAGGACGAAGGTCGGGATGGTTTGTGGGTTCATGCTTACCTGCACCGCAAGGAAGGCGATCAGGGAAACGCGGCCTACTGGTATAGTTGCGCAGGGATTCCGACCAATTTCTTGTGTTTCATTCTGCGCCGGTCGCCTGCCGCGTGCTGCTCAAGCTGGACTTAAGGCGCTGCTGAAGGGCCCACAGATACATCTCTTCGAAGAATTTTGCCAGTGGCCTTTTCATCGCAGAGTGTTCCTTGATGACGTCATCTTTGTCTGAATCTTGCAGTGCTCCTGTAAAGAGCATCCAACCGAACAAGTGTGGCGTCGTCTGAACTTGATCTGGCTGCAGAACCTCTTCAGCTAGGCGTCGCGCCTTCTGATCGTCGGTCAAGAACGCTTGCTTCGTCTTCTTAGCAAATGCTATGGACGACAACTCTCCTAAACTGAGCCGTTTTCTTTTCTGTAGAATTCCGACATCCTGCAAGTCTTCAAGGTCCACACCATAACTCAGAAACTGACCGTTTACCTCTTCTTTGCGGAATCTCGATTGAAGTTCCTGATCCTCAGGTGTGGAGTATCTCCTTTTCTTGAACATGCACTCGTACCGGACAAACTCAGTGCAACAGAAGAAGCACTTTGAGACCACGGCACGTGCATAAAGTAGTTTTGACGACAAGATGTTCCAGATGGAGCACGTGTCCGTGACGTTCAATGGATTAAAGTTAGTTGGATCAACCTGCATATTCCAGACTTCTGCCGAACAGGACCACTATTTCACTGAGTTCCCTTTCATCCACTAGAAGCATCTCCGCGAGCCGAGCGGCGGAAATCGTGCCTCGTTCATAGGCGTCCATACAAAGGCCTACATAATAGTCAGACAACCCACGACGAAGCAGGTGCTCCTTGCGCTCAAGTGATTTGGGGCTCAGAGTTGAGGGTAATTCCGGGTCCACCTTAGCACTCGATTCCACGCGGACACTCCGAATCGCTGCTTGTGTCTCCGCTGAAATGAGATCGGACTCTTTGAGTGCGATCGACAAGGCTTCCGTGCTGACCTTCAGTTTGCTTGCCCACTCCAACGCCTTGGACGTTGGCCAATCCTGTGGGTTTGGTATCTGCTGGAGGAATTCAGGAGGGATCAGATACCTTGAAGCGAACGTATTCGCCCGTACCTCCCGGAGATCCACGCTTGGACCCTTATGGAATGAAACGACCACTTCTTCATCGTCATCGAGGAGAGCGTGGGCCATCTCGTGCGCCGCCGAGAATCGTTGACGGTATACATCCTCGCTGTAATTGATCAGCAAGCAATTTGCAGCAACGGGGTGCCGGATAAACAATCCTGATATATTTGAGTTCCCCAATTCGCGCCGCAAGATGTGGCAACCGAGCTGCCGGAAATCGGAATAGACGTTGATCGGAATTTCGTTTGCTTTGTAGCCGAGGTATCTCCGCAGTTCAGCGGCGGCTTGCTCCCCATGCCCTTTATAATAGTTTCCGCTCTTCTGGATCTTGGGAATGGTCGCTAGTGGGCGTCCCGAGGCCTGCAAGAGAAACTCTTCACACTCGCACAGATACAGGAATTCCTGAACGCTGCGTCTATCGTCTTTGCGAAACTCCTCACCGTATCGGCGGTACAAGGCCTCAGTCTGCTCAAACGGCGCAAGCTTCTCATTAGAGATAAAGAATCTGTAGTCGCACTGGTAGAAATCAGCAAAGATCAGGATCTGGTCGCCCGTCGGTTTCAGGTTGCCACTCTCCAGCGCGACCAGCATCGCACTGTCAATCCCAGTTCCGGCTTCAACCTCCTCAATCGGCAGTTGCAGTTGCTCTCGATAGCGTCGTAGCTTGGAGCTGACCGCTGCCAGATCAATCGTCATGCTATTTCACCCTGCGGTAATCAGGTTTGCGCGCGTGATTCGTTAGACAGTCTCGGCACTAATTCGCTCTAAGTATTCTGTCGTAATCAGGCCGTGAAAATGTTCTTCAACTGCAGCCGGAAGCGGTCCGCCTTTGATAAGAACCCCCAGTTCCATATTCAGATTGAAGGCGAATTCCGTAAGGTTCGCACTCGAAAGAAATAACAGACTACTGTCGACAACAGCACATTTCGCGTGCAGGCTGCCGTAGCGCCCAAGCTCGTCCTTCGGTCGCTTGGCCATCGGCCATACGAAGTTTCGCACTGAAGGTGCCAAACCCAAGTGCTTAACCGGGGAAAATGAGACTTTTCCGCCGCTGACATCCTGCGACTCGAAAACACATACCACATTCACTCCGGCATTCGCTGCTGAGTTAATTGCCATAACCAGTTCAGGAACCTTGTAGGCGGCAAAGGCAACAACTAGAAGGGACTTTTTGGCTGATTCGACCAACTCCAGCAACGCTTGCTCGGTGCGTCGAAAAGGGAGATTACCTACGTCGGGCCCGGTCCAGATTAGTTGAACCTCCTCCCGATTACGATGGTGCTCGTCTACTTCTGAGGCAGACTGCAACGCAAAAGCCAGAGACCTCGGCGACAATTCAGGGCGCTCGTTATTCCAGCAGCGAATCAGCTCTGCGACCATCTGTCGAGCGTCGCCTTGCGACGTAACGTAGCTGACCGCCATTCGTTCGCTGAAACTGGAGAGTTCATCCAGTGTCGCCAATCGGTCAACGAGCTGCGAAAGGATAGCCTTTGGCAATCTCTCCGCAATGGTCGCAACGAGTTGTGCTGCTTCATGCGCTTCCATCAGTAGCTCCCAAAGAATGGGCGACAAGCCTCCTTGAAGGTCGGAGCCAGCAGTGTTCGATCCATATACTTGTTCCCGCGCTCGCAAGATGTTTCAGGAGCAAAGAGGCAAGCATGGCACGCCGCGCCATGCAGCGTGACGCCATCTCGAACAGGGTGGTGCTCAACGCAAAGTGGATCTGACGCGCAAAGCCTCGCCTGTTCGAGAGCTTGCTCCATGTGTCTGCCGAGGGACTGAGGTTCGCCAAGTGCAACAAGTCCACCGAGAGTTCCTTCGCTGTCTGAGGCAGCTGTGTAGAGAAGGATACCTGCCATGGGTCCGCCTTCCTCTTCAGGGTCTCTGGCGTAAATCCTTTCTCGGATGCTGGCGGTTGAGTAGCCACATTCGATAGCGAACTGCCGCATCAGTGCATGCGCAAAGGAGTGTAAAAGCACATATCTGCAGCCGGGAAAGTCCGCATCCGCAGGTTCGATTTTGCGTGACTGACGCCAACGCCGATGCGCTTCCCGAAATTCTCGCTCTCGTTCCGTCGTGGCTCTCTCGGACAGCCACTTGCCCAGAATCTCTTCGTTGAATTGCACAAAAACGCCCTCCCCGCGCACTTCCGAAGCTGGAACCCAGTCGGGCGCTCTGCGCGACAACGATCCGCGCTTCTCGGGAGCAACATCAGGTTCGTCGGCCAAGTCTCCCGGTGACTCGATTCGAGTAAAACCTGTGAGTGCGCGAACTTCCCGCAAGCGTTCCACCAGTACGACTCGCGAAAGAAACTTGGAATATGCCTTCGGAGCTACAACTTCTCTTAACTTGAAGTCTGGACTGTTGCGGTCGGGATCTGGCTCGGAAAACACCTCCCATTCAGCCAGTTTCAGGTCGGGCAGTTCTGTAGTGTCGTCGCTCGCCTGTTCTTTCTTGGCTTTTATCGCCTCCCACAGCTGTTGATCTGAATAGTCATGGAAAGCATTCAGTTGCCCGATATTCCTGAAAGCGGCGATGATCTCAACACTCGAAGCTTTCTCCAGCACGACCCAGTACTCATCTACCAGCTGTTCTAATTTGTTCGATTTCGCAGGCACAGAAAGTGCCGACAGTGCGATCGGGAACCAGCTGTTCGATGCTCCCAACAGGATCGTCTGTGCTGTCTCCGGGCATGGTTTCTCATCAAAATCGCGCAGGTGCGGACGTCGCCCCCTACATTTGCCAAGAATTGGTCCTGCATCATCTCCGAACGCACGCGCCATGCTCTGGGTTGAGCCGCAACCGTCGCAAGTGATCCAAATGTCTGCTGCCTCGCCGGAAACGCCTTCTTCTCTCAAGCGCAACGGGCCGTTGCAAACAGGCTTTCCTTGATGGACATACTTCATCCACGGAAAATCATCGACGTGCCCATGCTCGCAGGCGACTAGAAAACGAGCTGGAATGACCGCAGGAGAACTCCCCGCTTTTGGGCAGTTGGTGTGGACGTATTGTGCTTTGTCGGGTCGATAAGGATCTGTCTTCAGCTTGTAGAGGCCAGTGCTGAGAGGCGCTAAGAGATTGCACCAAGGGCAGCGCATCCAGCGCGGAAAAGGGACCACTGGGACGCCTATCCTCTGGTCTTGGTCGAACGGATTTGTGAAGAAGCCACTGTCATCTTCTGCTGGAGGAAGGTACAGTCTTTTGACTTGACTGCCAAGTTGCTTCCGAACGGCCGCTAGGAGGCGCTCCTCCCCGATCTCTTTCAGCTGGGATCGTTCCCAGTCATCTAACCCCATCACCATCACAGAGAGGTGCGGCAGATCGACAACCGAGCCGATGCCAAACGAAAACAATAGTTGGCTGGGACGAAGCTCTCCCACTCTGTGTCGGTCGGCCACTGGTGCGGGACTCATGACGAGAGGCCTCCAACGCTTGGCGCTGGCTGCGCAACCGCAGCTTCGTCATCGAAACTGCCATCATCGATCACAAGGTTCACTGTTGGCTCGACTTCACGAAGCGAGTTCAAGCAGGAGAACTGCTCCCAGCGGCCCAGCGTGGGCTGTTGGAGAAGACCTCTGGTTAGCCCGTCTTTCCTCTCCTGATAGCCCAGCCTGCTGCCTCCTGTCTTTATTGCTGCTTGCGCCAACCAGTAGTCAAGGCGGTGCTTGAGTTCGTCGCGAACCTCGTCCCCGGCTTGCTTGCTGCCCAACACGAGTTCCGCTCGGCCGGCGATCGCTTCAATCGCTCGCTTTACAAATTCGTGGTCCCACTTCACTGCGGTTGCACCATCGTTAGGATTGAAGTCGGCCCCGGCGAGCCGTATGAGTGAAACGAGCAATGCTGACAGGCCACGATCGATGGCCCGTGGCGCAAACGGCGTTACCGAGAGTGCTTCCACGTGCTGGTAAAACGTCGCGTGGTAGTGCTCGAATCTTTCGTAATGTGACAAATCACGCGGTCTGGCCCAGTTCAGTACCGTGCAGACGAGACCCGGACGACTCCGCCCGACACGGCTCGTTGCTTGAATGTACTCCGCAGTTGCCTTCGGTTGGCCTGCCACAACCATCAGGCCCAATCGTTTCACGTCCACGCCGACCGACAGCATGTTTGTCGCGAGTAAGACATCGATCGGATACGGGCTCGTCGTCTTCTGTCCCGCTTTCCGTTCGGCTTGGCGCTTAGACTCCAGAACAGGGTCGAAGATCGCTTCCAGCAGTTCGAGAACCTGCGGAATATCCGTTGAGGCACGACGAGATGTTAGTTCCTCAAGTTTGGGGGTTTTCCTCTTTGCGAGTCCACGACGATCCGTCTCCTGCAATCGCGTGCGAACGTCATCATCAACCAGACGCCTCATCCCGCCAAGTTCTTGCATGGCATTGAAGTATCCGATCAGCGTCATCCAAGGATCGGCCTGCGTGCCGTACTTGTCATAGAGCTGCTGGCTGGCTGCGAGAAGGGTTACGTAAACACGAATCAAAGCTGCCTTGAGTCGCCGACCAGAAGCACAGATACCCATGTACCTGCGACCGGGATTCTCCTCACCGGGCTCCCGTTGCAGAGAGAAGAAGTTGTCCTCGATATTGACACCATGAGGCGGAAAGACCGCGACATTCCTCAGAAAAAGGCTGCTGACTTGATCCTGCGCTCGCCGAATCGTCGCGGTAGAAGCCACTACTTTCGGGCGAACTCTCTTGCCGTTGACGGCCCACGACGAAAGCTCGTCAACCGCAGTCTCGTAGAGACCAACGAGAGTTCCTAGCGGACCGCTGATCAGGTGAAGCTCGTCTTGAACTATCAAATCGGGTGGGCGTAGTGGTGCGTGATCAATAGTTCTCGTCGCCGGAAGATCGCCCCGTTTCACATGAGAGTCTGCGTCCTCAAGGTCAGGTGAGCGAAAACCATGGCGCGGACAGAGTCCGTTTACCTGACCAAAAAGCATTTCCGTCTCGCCCTTCCATGGCATTTGGGCGAACTTGTCCACCGTGGCGATCATCAAAGACGGCAGCAGCCGATAGATTTCTTCATCAACTACGAGGACTGGCAGTCCTTCCTTCGGAGAATTCTTGGGCGTAAAGAGGCACTGACCCAGCAGATCTCCGCAGTAAATCAGTGTGCGACCCCGGCCCTGCCCGTAGATCTCTACCTTAATATCCTTGCCGGGATTTATTTCGCACCCGCACCAAGGGCAAGTCCTCAACTGCGCGGGTGAGCCCAAACCTCCGCCATGCCAGAACTGCCCATGCGACTGCTTGACCGACTCTGCGCTCTGGTCAGTCGTGTTTGGGGTAGTTCTGTATCCGACCCAAAGACCGATTCTGAACGGAGTCTTACCCCACGCCTTCTCGTTATCCCGCCGAATCTTCTCGCAGGCGCAAATCAGAGCAGTTGCACGCTGGAACTGTTGAATAGTCAACAGTCGCAGGGTGTACCGCATGAGAACAGCAATTCCGTCCTCGCTGGAACGGCCTTCAACAACTCCCTGACGCCGACGAATGGCGATCGTGTATGCCGTCAGTCCGAGGTAGGCTTCAGTCTTTCCGCCTCCTGTCGGGAACCACAGCAAGTCCGCAGTTGCATTGCGAACTTCCGTGCGGTCGGGATGGTTCAGATCAGTCAGGCTGGGCAGGTTCAGAAGAATGAATGCGATCTGGAATGGATACCATGAAGGCTTATCAGTGGTCTCGAACCTCTTCCAATCGACAGTCTCGCCGCGCCGTTTGGCTTCGGCAGCCAGAGTATGCGTGCGCTGCAAGTGCATCGCAAGATTCGCAAACCGAAATGCCTCGGCAGCGGTTGGGTTCGTCGTAATCAGCTGCAGCCCTTCTCTTATGCGCTTCAGCGCCAGCGAGCACCGCGCCAACGACTCCTTGGCCGCTTCCTCGTAATCCTTCAGACCCTCGGCGGGATCGGCAATCTTGGCTTGTTGCTTTTTGATCCACTCTTCATAGGCATCCGTGAGAGCACCCAGCTTCTTTGGAAACTCAGCACCCTGCGTTTCCGCCAAATCCTTCATGCCGAGCACAACGGAACCAAGTGCGGGGATGTCCTTGGCATCTGGCGGGGTCGTTTTGGGAACGTCATAAATAGGAATCACACGGGTGCGGACTCGCACCGCTTGCGTCGGATCTCCGGGCGTAGTTTCCGCATGAACTGCCACGCCGTGCCCCACGGCAAATTCCACGTGGCGGCGATAGAGCATCGCCATGGATCGCTCTTCCATGTACGAGACGAAATCGAGCTTGCCGGGATCACGATGCTTCGAGCGGCGGAGAAAAATGGTCTTGGAATCGGGTGCTTCGACGATCAGCTCTGGCTGAAACACCCAAGCTGCATCGCGGTTTTGATCAGGTTCCTTCTGGTTGTTAACGAGAAACAGGGTGACGATCCAGTGATTATCGCTCTTTCTGACTTTACCTTGTACCAAGACGGCGGGTTGGTCTTCTATTGGTGACCACGGACCAAAGGCACCTTCTGACAGGGAAAAGGTGGTTGTGCCTGTTCTTTGGCTGCGCTTCCAAACGCGTTTGGGATTGCCTTTGGGCGTGAGAAGCGTTTCGCTGGAAACGCGCTCATAGGTTCCCCAGTTGGCGGTTACTTTGATCTCGGTGGCACTGCCGGAGGCGCAGAAGCTCAATCCAAATGATGAGGGTGAGAGGTTGTCTGTCTGGGCTACCCCGGCGTCTGGCTTTCCGTCTTCTGTGTTGGCGGTGGATGCGACGGCAATGTCGCCAGCCTCCTCAGCCGGGAAAGCCTCAACGTTGGAGCGCCTACCACGAGGGGCAAGCATGCCGACAAGGTAGCGATCGCGGGGTCTTTCCTCGATCTCCTCGTCTGCCCCACCAGCTGGACCAAGGAAATCATTTACGACAGTCTGCTGCAGCTGTTCACGAAGGGCGTAGTGTGTAGGCGGGACAAGAGTAGTCCCTGATTGGTCGGTCTGCTCGAACGATGTTTGAACGGTCCCAGTCAGGTTCATCGTTTACCCTAAATTTACCAAAGTGACGTGTGCTCGCTAAGTTCCATGCTCTGTACCTAGAAAAGAGTAGGCACCGATTTCTTCTTAGAAGGCTTCGTCGGCTTCTTAACCTTTTTGTCCTTGCCTGCCTCAACCTCTGCGGTGTGGCGTTCGTGATTCAGTTTAAGAAGGCGATCAAGAACGGTACGTCGCGCCTCTTCAGAGAGAGTGAAGCGGGTGCCTTGTTTCAAAGGGTGGAAGCCGTGACCTAGATCGAGGTCCTTCCAGTCATAGAGAGCAGCCACGGCATAATCCATTTCTACATGCAGACGGCGAAGATCTCGAACATCTCCGTCATCATTTTGGCCATCATGAAAAGCATTGTAGATTGCGGTCAGTCCCTCTGTCCGAGCGAGCATAATCTCGGAACGGCGCACATAGTAACGGCGACCGACCTCTTCGAGTGCATCAGCATTATCTGGAAATGGGAACGTCTCAAAGCAGTCAGAGGGGGTATAGCGTAATCGGGTTTCAAGGGTTGATCCAAATCGCACGAACCAGTCATTATGAAGCGTCGATTGTAGTACGGCGAAGAGCCGGAGCCGATCCGAGGCAAATACGACCGTCGCCTCCGACGGTACAATGTTTGTCGGAGAAAGGGCGATGCAGTTATGGCTTGTCACCCTCGCCCGCACCAGTACGTGCGACAGTCCTGCAATGGCTTCATAAAGCTCCGGTCGTGAACGCTCATATTGCCACCATCTCTCTCGAGCCTGCGTGCTGTATTGGATGTGTTCTCGTTCTGGCCTAACTTTCTGTTCCACAATTCGGAAACAATCGGGATACTGCATTGCACGTTCAACGGGCCAGTCGCGAAAGTTAATCACCCATCGACTTGGAGACTGATCTGGGCGGCTGTTTAGGTCTTCCCCATTTAGGTAAGGAAATAGCACGTCACGGTTTCGTGAGTCCTTAGCAATCAGGCACTCAGCCTCTTCCGGGCTCATCGTGAAACCTAGACCAAGGATGGTGCAGCCTTGAAACGATTTGTTCTGGCTAGCTGCTAAACGGAACGGCCTACCTTGCACGGCACCGGGCTTCGCTAGTTGTGCGGTGATTCCGGGCGCTGGCTTGCCGTCAAGTACGATCTCGCCCTTCCATCCATCGGATCGCAACCACACTTCAGCGATTTCTAGGTTCGCCTGTCCGGGCCATTTGCGGCTCGCAGTAGCTCTGCTTAGAACAGCTCCGCGCTCTACAAGTTGATCAAGACCTACTTCGCGGGTATCTCCCTGAGCAATGGTGTTTGTAGCCAGCAATCCAAAACCACCTTGTTTGCTGATCAAGTCAAAAGCTCGCAAGAAGAAGTACGCACATAAGTCTGCACTACCGCGCTTTCCGTTAGCCAAGAAACCTACGAGGTAATTTCGGTAGTCTGTCCCGAGGACGCCTGTGATTTTCTGCCCTCCCATAAATGGAGGGTTCCCCACGATCGCATCGAACCCCCCTTTGTCGGCGAGCACCTCGGGAAATTCGATCGGCCAATGGAAGGGGCGTCGTGCAGAACTCGCAAACGGTTTGCCTCCGTTAAGCAGCTCCTCTGCAATCTTGTGCATCCCGGCCAATGCGTCCCGCCACGACTCAACATTTTCGTCATATCGATAGGATTCGATGAGAACCTTCCACAAAACGGTACGCTTCTCATCGAAGGCGTCTCCCTCTTTCGGACGCTTGCCCGTTGCAGTAGAGATGGCAGCACCAGTCAGAAGATCACAAAGAAGTCGAACCAACGACGTCGCTTCTTCAGCCTGTCGCAACAGCTCTTCCTTTTTCTGGATGTCATCAACGGTCATGACCGGAGAGGCTTCGAGCTGCTGGCGATACTGCAGTGCTCGGTCGAACAACACTTTCGATGTTTTTTGCCAAATCAACGTCTGCTTTAAGTCGGTAGGTCCCGGCGCAAGGGTGAAAGTCTCCACTTGTTCACGCCGGGTGACTCCGAGGAGAGAGTCACCGCATTTAATCGCGTGATCGAGAAATGAGAAGGCGCGATCTTTCTCCAAAGTCAGCAGCCACAGGGACAGCTTCGCCATCTCGACCGCCAGCATGTTCTTGTCTACACCGTACAAGCACTGCTGCGCGATTAGTCTCCGTGCATATATGAGGCGTTCAGTCGGTTCCTTGGGAATCAGTAGCTCGGCGGGATTGCCGCTGGATGGTTTGCCCTCCGGCGTGATGCGGACCGCGTCCGGATATTGCTTTTCTGCCTCCTCCCAAGCTTCTAACAGGCGGTCAGCTAGGTAACGACACGTCTCCACCAAGAAAGCTCCAGAACCGCAGGTCATGTCGCAGATCTTGAGGCTCAGGAGTTCCTTTGCTGAACGAAGTTTCCACTTCTCATGTGCTTCACCTTCGGCAGGTCCCACGTAAACCAGCGGTTCCAGTGTGTACTGGACAACAGGTCCGGTCAGTGAACGCGGCGTGTATTGCGTGCCCGTTGAACGACGATCCTCACCCTCAGCTACGTAAACACTACCGGGCAGGATGACTACTGGATATCCGAAAGTATCATCGCGAACCAGACCTGCGAACGGCTTCACGCGAGCCCACAGCGCATTGTCATTCCCGCATGCCGCGTGGAACCGATTGGTGTCATGTCCCTCAATTTCGGCCTTTAGCGCATTTTCGAGTGCGCTCTCACCTTTGCCTGTTTCCTCATGCAACCACGAATAAAACTCATCTGGTTTCTCAACAAATCGGCGCTCCATCTCGGCGAGCGGGATCTCAGGTTCCTTGTCTCTCGTGCCTCGGAGGCCGAGAATCGGTTCTGACGCTCGCTTCGCTGTATGGTCCAGCAGCCCTTCATATACGTAGCCGATCTGCTCGACGTCCAGAGCACGAAAACTCAACCGCCGTCTCTCAGCAGGTCCACCGCCGTTGACCTTTACCTGCAGGAATTGGAGAGCCTCAAGCGCGTGCAGCACGGTTCGGTTGTTTATTGGAAGCGGACTCGCTGGAGTCGTTCTCCACGACGATCCAGACTTGCGACCCTCCAGAAATGGATAACGGTCAGGATCAAACAAATGTCCACCGTAGGCGGGGAGCAACATGCGGTCATGCTGCATCCCCGCATGGACAGCCCGGAAGGTCGCCAGAAGACGGGACCAAGCATCGAACCGATGTTCGAGGATCTCTTCACCGTGCTGGTCTGCTGCCTCTCGAAGCTGCGCTTGTAGCGTGGAAATGGCGTAGTTCTGGTCGTAGATGGGATCGCCAAGCAGCAGGAGCTTGCGCTCCTCGGCACACATTAGAAACACCAGCCGCATCATGACTGCCAGCGCAGCCTCATAGAGAACTTTTTCGTTGATTCCCTCGGTGAGTTTTCTGCCGGAATCCTGATCAGTCTTGTCGATCGATTCGACCAGAACCTCGACGGCCTGCCGGACTTGATAGCCCAGCTGCTCCGTTACCTCCTGCTGGTTAACCGCGCTCTCAGTCAGCAACGCCTCAAGCGTCTCCTCGGCTGGAACGGCGAAGAACCGATGTGCCGAGAGCAGACTCCTGAACGATCGAAGAGTGATTTGCTCCTCAAGCCAGAGGGATGCGTACCACGATGCAAACCCTGTGCTCTCTCCTCGCGGTGCATCGACCAGCATCCAGCGTTCGCCGTTCGTGATCAGCCCGAGGCGACAGTCCACGCCGTGCAACAGTTCCATCGTCCGGGTTGCAGGCGTGGCTTTCCAGTGCTTCGATGGCAGCGGTTTCTCAAGGTCTGTACCGTAGGGATACACCTGAATGAGAAGGCGCGGTTTCGGATCTTCGCTCGGATCATAGATCGCGAGATCAGGCCTCAAGGTCTCACCCTGCTCTGGCACGTGTGTCTTGAGTGTCTGCGGGATCGTTTGTCCTTCGCGGATCGTCTCCTCAGGGAACTTGAGGACGTCCGTCAACACAAACCGCGTGAACTGACTGTGGGTTGCCGGGTTGGGGCGTTTTCCTGTCTGGTTGTCGTCCCACTCTTCGTATGCGAGGCGTAAGGCCCGGGAGATCTCGGGGTCGTGTGCGTCCAGCCCTTGGGGAAAGACCTTCAAGAGGACTGGCATGCTCAAGAATGGGCCGGACACCTCCAACAGCGACAACCACTCGGCATGATGGCGCGTGACAGACATCGACCTATCCGTTTGCAAGCTTTGCCGGGACCAAGAAGGTCACTGCGACTGGGAACAACCTCGGCTGCGGGTTGCTGAACCGCTGCCGGATCGCCGCTGTTTCTTTCTCGATCTCCGCTGGGATCGCCCGAACTCTTGCCTCTAAGCTATGGATGTTGCGTTCAAATTGCTCCCGCTCCATAGCATTGAACTCCATCACAAGCTGTGTATTCTCTGGGTTGTTCAGCTCGGCGGAAATGCGCTTCTCAAGTTCCTTCATGATCGCCGTTATATCGGCTACTTCCTTGTCTGCCCGCTCGGAAAGCAGCTTCTCCAGACCAGCTGTCCGCTCTTTCATTCTGGCTTCGAGCGACTGCATCACAGCCGCTTCGATCTTGCCCCACAAGGACGCCAGTCGTGCCTTTACCGCTTGCGAGGGCTCCTGCGCGGTCCGGGCAGCCAGTGCATCTCGAACTTCGCCAACATTCATGCGCGAGAATCGCCCTTCGCGGAGCACACCGCCAGATGCGATGACTTCCTCGTGCAGGCGTTGGCTGTCCCCACCGATGACCACAAGCCTTCCGTGGGCGAAAACCGCTGGCGAATCCAGCACGTCGTCAGGAACAATGGCTGCCGCGACGCGATTCAGTTTCTGCTTGCCAGCTGGCGACCAAACCTCCGCCCTCAATAGTCGCAAGCTCATCTGAACAAGGACGTGATTCATGTGTGCGAGTACGACGTCGTCTCGCCCGTTTGCGAGTGCGTGATCGAAAACGATCGGTCTGATCTCCCCTGTATGGGGATGCAACAATCCCTCAGCTGCTCGTGCCCAGCTTCCTTTCAAGGCTGGCAAATGAAAGATAGGGCACTGCGTGCGGCTGGGATCAGGCCAGATTCCTCCTAGTTTCGTGGGGATTAACGGTGGTTGTCCCGCTAGGGACAGCGCGATTTCAACTACGGCTTGGATGTTCTCGGGATCGAGCTGAAGCTCCTTTTTCGTCTCACGAAGCTGGTCATAGTGCTTTGCGATCTGGGCCTTTAGATCACGCTCGAACTTCATCAACTTTCGAATCGGCTCGCTTTCCCGTTCAGCTCGGACGGTGTCAAGGATACGCGCACCACCAAGCATCGCAGCCTCGACCTGCTCGGCAATGACCGGGCCGACCTTCCCAAGATCCTCGCGAATCGTGTTCACCTTGATGGCCGCACGCATCAAGAACTCAAGGTCTGCTTCAAGGTCACTAACGCTCGTCGCTACGTCGGAAGCGGCCTTCTTGTAGTCCTTCCCGACGAAGTGATAGACCTTGACCGCCTTAGCACGCTGGCCGTGGCGATCAACTCGACCATTTCGCTGCTCCATCCGATTCGGGTTCCACGGGATCTCAAAGTGAAGGAGACGGTGGCAATGATTCTGGAGGTCTATCCCCTCCGATGCGGCGTCCGTGGCAAGCAGAATTCGGACAGGGCTGTGGACGGGATCGAATTGAAACGCAGCTTTGATCCTTTCTCTCTCAGCGGAATCCATTCCACCATAAAGCGTCATCAAGCGATCGGCACCCGCGAGCCCCTCGCTCGCAAGGAATGTCTGTAGCCACTTCTGGGTCGCTCGATATTCTGTGAAAACGATGACGCGCTCGTTTGTCCATGTGCCGTTCGGACGCACGATTTCTTTGATCCATGAAATGAAAGCCCGCAGTTTGGAGTCGCCTGCGGCTGACGCTGCTTGCGCCCAAGCTTTCATCTCGTTGAGAATCTGCAGCTCTTCCTTGCTGGCGCTCTTCGCCAAAGAGCCCGCCGCTTCGATCGCTTCCTGAGTGTTGTCTTCTTTCTCGCCATCGTCGCTGTACTCTTCATCAGCCCGGTCGAGTGTTCTTTGCAGGACTACCATTGACGGCTGGATGCCAGAGCGTTTTGCGCTGCGGAGCGATCTCTCGTGTTGACCGAGCGTGCTGGCGAAGGCGGCTGGAGAGGAAAACAACCTCTTCTTCAACAGCTTGAGAACGAATTCTGTTACGTACTGTTGTTCCTGCCCCTCGGCACTGGTTTTGCGCAGCTGTGTGTATTTCTGCAGTAGCGCATGGATACGCCTTTCTTCGGCGGTATAGGCCACTTCCAGTGGCTCCAGTTCGCGTTTCGGAAACCGGGGTGATCCATCCCATTTCGGGGGTAGCTCAGATTTCAGCCTGCGAACCATGATCGCTTGAAGCTGTTTGGGGTCGGGGTCGATTCCGCGAGCAAACCGCTGATCATCCAAAAGCTCTAGCAACGCGGAAAAACTCTCCCGGTAACCGTTATGCGGAGTTGCACTCAGGAACAGCTTGTGTTCAAAGTGCGGCGAGAGCAAGCGAACCGCATCCGTGCGTAGCGAGTCAGTTGCATATCTGCCTTTGCCAGATGGCGCAACATTGTGGGCTTCATCGAGGATCAGCAGGTCAAACAAACGTGGAAAGGTCGGCGCGTCTCCGGTGGGGAGAATCTCCCTAAACAGCCTCATCGGACGCTCCCGTTTCAGAAAGTCGATCGAGGTAATAAGTCGAGGGTAGTGCGTCCAAGGATTTACGTGCAGTCCTCTGGTTCGGCGCAATTCCTTCATCAGATCGCTGTCGACGATCCTGAACTCTACGCCGAACTTGTCGCGCATTTGATCGCGCCACTGGAGTTGAAGGGACGAAGGACATACAACCAGTGCCTTCCGTGCCCGGTGACGCAGAACAAGCTCCAGCAGAACCATCCCAGCTTCAATGGTCTTCCCGAGACCGACGTCATCCGCGATCAACAGATTGACTCTTGGCATTTGGATCGCTCGGACCACCGGATCGAGCTGGTAGTCTTCAATGTCAATTCCGCTTCGGAACGGTGACTGTATGGATCTGACATCGGCGGTGGAAGCGGCTCCCCACCGCACGGCGTTCAAGAAGGCGTCTAATCTGGCAGGCGAATCAAAGCCCGAGGGCTCGGGGAGTGAGAGGCTTTGCTGCGCTGAAGTGCCTGCCTCAAGTTCCCAGACAACTTGGAGTTCCTCGCCGAGGGCGTCGTCCTCGATGGAAGAAAGTGTTACGAGGTGTTGTCCCGTTGGCTGGACTGACGAGGTCACGCCCGTCGGAATACTACTCTGGGTTATGTCGGTGACCGTGTAAGTACGCTGGCGGACAACGACCAGCTGACCCTGTTCTGGGGCCGGGGCGATTTCGGACTGCGGCGACCGAGTGGCCATGAAAGCAGCGTATTGCCAATCGCGGGGGGGAGAAATTGCATATTATCATTTCCTGTTGCTTCCCTGACCGAAACGCGACACTCGCGCTTCGATTGCAGAAAACTGCATCAGGACAGGAGTCTCAATGAGTGCCTTGCCTGTTTCTTCAAACATTCATGTAGTCGAGCATCGAACTTACTTACATACGCCAAAAAGATGGGTGGCTCTATGCGTTGTTCAAAATGAATTCGGAGTCGGCCTAAAGTTTTACAAGTGGGCGTGGCGGGATTCCAGTTCAGAATGGAAGGTGGATCTGGCGAGATTCTCGGTGTTTGACATTGACCTGTTCAGAATTGCATCGGATGCTGTTGAACTGGCAAAGCAGTACAACATCTCTTTGCGCTGGCCAACTTTGGAGGAGATTGGAAGCGTCGGCGTCTCAGTTCAGCGCGTTCCCGAATGTCCCTCCTGCGGTCGCCGTGGACGAGTTGAAGAAGTTGAGACTGTCACAACTTGGCATTGTAGCGAGTGCGACCAAAGTTGGGAGGCAGGACAGAACTAGGAGGCAGGATAGAACTAGCGACCGCACCTATCCGCCTGCGGAAGCTTCTCCAGAAGTCTCACCATCGCCAGCGTGTCCTGCCCGCAGTACGCCCGCAGCGCCTTGTCGATCCGTTCGCGCTCGTTATCATTCAAGCCGCCGCGCACCAGCGACTCCCAAGCAAGTCCTGCATCCTGCCCGTTCGCGACCTCCATTCCCTCATAGGTCATCTCCGGCACGAGCGCAGGCAAAACCGATTTGATCGAATAAGAGCCTGCGTATGCCGGATGGTAGGTGTGCTCTCGCACAACAGGCAACAGATCGAACAGGCGGGCTTGGATCGCGTTGATCCGGTCCGCGAACTCAGGAAACCAACTGGCAAGTTCTGAAAGGCGCTGAGACTCGAACGAGGAATATACGACGATGCTGCCGCTTTCGCCTAGCGTTCCGCAGAGTGAGCGAATGAACTCGCGCCGGAGATCGCTGGCATCTGTGGCGAGAAACTCGTAGTGCTCCAGCGCTGATTCGGGTGCTCGCTGGACGTGAACCGACCACTGAAAAGGTAAGTGGTCGTAAGGACGCATCCCTGCGAACGGGGGGATCGCCCGGTTAACGGTTTCGAAGTCGGCGAAGTACAGCGGGTATGTCAACCCACCCAAGGCGTCATGGAGTTCAGCACTGAACCACGGCTCGCCTGTCTGCACGCATTTAGCCGCACGCCGCTGAGTCTCGCTCAACTCGAAGTCGTCGGGTATGTCGCGGATGGACTCGATGCCCATCTCCTCCAGTTCCTCGGCGGCACTGGCGTGGAGTCGTGGCAAGTATCCGATGTGATCGTTCGGGCGCGGCGGATTGCAGCGCTGGAAGAACTCGCACACGACGGGGTCGGTACAATGGCGACCGGGAGCAATGTCGGGAGCCTTCCGCATTGACAGGACGGTGAACTGTGCCCGGAGCTGGAACGTCAGCTTTGGCTGCAACTTCACTACCCGGCGAGTGAGATTCCTGATCTTGAAGAACTGCTTCGGGTCGATGCTCTGCCCATCGAACACGTAGCCCCGGTTAACGTGCGCTAGGCACGCCGAAGCAACGTCCAAACCTGAGCGACGCAGGACTCGATACTGGATCGCGACGTCTTCCAAATGATGATCGCGCACGTCTGTTGTAGATTTGACCTCGATCAAGCGCCAGCGGCCATCTCTGCGGCGCTGAAGGATGTCCACTTTGACGAGCACGCCGCCGTGCTCAAATGTCCCCTCGAAGATCGCAGGGACATCACGGTTTGCGACCAACTCCTGCGTGGCGCGGATCGCCTGATCGAGACCGCCATCGTTGCAGACCTCGACGCCGCCCGGAAAAAGCTGACGGGCAAGCAGCCCTACCTCTCGCCCCTGCTCGATGATCGCATCCGTTGCAGGCCCCCGCTGCGCTGCAAGCTCCGGGGCATGAACCTGCCAGTACAGTCTTTTCACGCACTGGCAGCCTGCAACGAATTTCGATTTGCTGATCCTCATGCTCACCGCAGTGCAGCCTCCTGCATCTCCCTGACCATATCGCAAAACTTGCGCATTGCAAGCACGAGGTCGGTCGTGGCGGCATCCTCCACCCAATTCGAGGCGATCTGGAACGTCTCGAAATCGTTCTCCACGCCTTTGGCTTTGTGCAGCTCGGCTTTGTGCAGGCTGAAGCTGATGCCCACATTCCGGTTCGTGACCTCGCCCTCGCTGTTGAGACTCAGGCTTGTGAGCACATACACATTGACATTGTCGGTCATCACTCCCCTTCCGCCCGCTACGCGCCGGCCGTTTTGCAGTGCGATGTCGGTGTGGCGGTGTCGCAAAGCGTCTGCACGCGTGATTTATGCTTCGCATTCAGCCCGGACGCCGACTCGATTGCCTTCGCCGCCTTCTTCAGCTCTTTGTCGATCTCGTCCAGATCAACGAACGTGCGGCGGATTTCTTCCGCCAGCGCCGAGTTCCGCTGGAGAAAGTCAGGCCCCTCGGTTCTCATGCGCTCGAAAATGGGCTTGAGCACTTCCAAGTCTCGCGGAAGCCACTGCCTCGTGGTTCGCAGAACCCAAACGCCGTCTTCCTGACTCCAGCGACGGTCGCAGTCGTGTTGACGAAGCTGACTCTCTTCCCTCGCGACGATCACACCAACTGGAGCGCGACGTTCCTTGGCATCGCGGATCAGCTTCCTAATGTCGCCTTCGCTGATGGTCGCCTTGTCCTTGTTGTCAACGAGAATCGGCGGCTCCAGCGGAGCGCCGCTAGGGTCACGGTACGCCAAGACATAGTCACCGTTCTTACCCAACTTCGAGCTGACCGCGATTCCTGCCCACGTCCGCGCCTCTTCCTCGAAACTGATCTCCTCCAATTTTCCGCGCCGTGACGCCTTGGAGACTTCCCCTTCGAGTACCTGATTCCGCTCGCGAACCTGCGCGAGTTCTCTCAGACAATCCTCGACTCGCCGCGTGAGGTCATCCCGGTGGGATTGTGCGGAGCGCAGTTCATCCTTGTGGCGCTCCCTGATCTCGGCAGTCCGCTTCGCCAGTTCGGTCTCGAAGCGACTCCACACGCTTTGCTGCTCGTCATTATGTTTCTGCGTGAGCAGTCGGAAGGCTTCTTCGGCGCTGAGTTGCGCCACGCGGGCAAAATCTTTCACCCCGAGCCGATCCAAAATCTCAGTCCGCTTCAGCTTTCCCTGACCACACAACGGACAGTCTATGGTGTCATTCATCTCGCCATTTTGCCCCATGTCTAGGTATACAGAGGAAACGAAGAATTTGGCTGGTTTTGAACTGAACTCTTTGGTAACACCCACCCGGTTTTCTGGACGATTTTGCCGAATGCCTCGTATACCAAGAGTGGGGGCACTGATTCTGACGACGATCCGCCGATTGCTTCAGCTACAACGACAGAAATTGCGCTCCAGCAACCCGGTGGAACGGTTCGCAGCGGCACTGCTGATCCCCGCAGAGCTTAGGCTTCGGCTCGGAATGTTGCGGGACTTTGAGATCGCGCAACTGTTGGAGGACGAGGTCGGGGCGGGGTTGAACGTTCTTGCACCAGAGTCAACCATTTGCGACGTGGCGACAGCTCGCCTGTGCCGACACTCGATGTTCTCACCGGAGCGCAAGCGATTCGGGATGAGACTCAGAACAATGCGTTTGCGGACAGGGATGCGCAATGAAGGGGAACACGTCATGCACGCGGAATCGGCGCTTTACCGAGCTGGCATCCCCTTTCTCTTGCTTCCTTTTCAGCAGAATCGGTTCGCAAGCGACACGTTCATGGTGCGAAACATTGCAGCGGCGCGACTCTGCCTTCATCGGGCGGGGTTCCGAGTGAATCGCAGCAACCCGACCGTGCTCATTGATTGGCAAACGAGAAAACCGATCCGACTGTACGAAGACACAATCGTTCTTTAGCTCTTGTCCTGAAGTAAACGCCGAAAGGGGGAACTCAGCGAATGAAGGCAGCGGCTATCTACGTGAGAGTCAGCACCGCAGATCAGCACGTCGAATCGCAGCTTTACGATCTGCGCGAACTTGCGGCGCAGCGTGGCTTCGAGATTGCGGCGGAGTATCAGGACTGCGGTGTTTCTGGACGCAGGGCGAGGCGTCCGGGGTTGGACGCGCTCATTGCCGACGCACGGCAGAAGAGGTTCTCCGTCGTGCTCGTCGCCGCGTTCGACCGAGTCGCGAGGAGTGTCAAGCACTTCCTGCAAATCATGGACGAGTTCGACAGTCTGGGTGTCGTTTTCATCTCGCGGCGGGAGAACGTTGACACCAGCGGCCCGATGGGACGGCTTTTCCTGACCCTCATCGGTTCGATTGCCGAACTCGAATCGGATTTGATACGCGAGCGTGTGTTGGCTGGGATGCGCAGGGCAAAGCTGGACGGCGTGCGGATCGGACGCGCACCGATGAATCTTGACCGGACAGCCATCGTCCGCGACCGACTCAGCGGGATGACTCTGACGGCGGTGTCCAAGAAGTGGGGGATTTCCCGCAGTTTTGTTTGCAAGCTGGTTAAGAGATCACGTGCTGGTCACGAAGGGTCCGTACCGCCGCCAACTCAAGTTGCTGATTTAGCTGTCGTTCCACAACCGAGTCAGGCAGAGGCGCGTTGGTGACAAGGGTATGGAATCGTCACCATTGGACTCAGGGGGACGTGTGATCGAAGACATCGAGATGCGCGAAGCGCAGTTGGTTTTTGTGGAGCTTGAGCGCCAGTTGGATGCAGATGACAACCGCACCCCTTCGCTGATGCGAGAGCTTGAGGATGCTGAGAACCGACTGATCGCAGCGTTCATGGACGAGTGGCGGGATCGTGGCGGCGACCAGAGAATGATGAGGCTGGCATACTCGCACTTCCGCAAGCGCCTGCTGTGGGCGGCAGGCAAACGAAGGAACGTTCGTCGCGGGCCCGGTTTCTCAGGATTTCCAACGAAGCGTTGACTACTCACAGTAAACATGAAGGCAATGTGGAGACCACTAGTGATGAAGTGGTCGGGAAGGTTTTCATCGTTATCGGTCAGGACAGGCGGCAGTGTTTGATCTGTGACCGCGTGTTCACCCCCCAAAGCGCTGCCGAGCACGCCGGGACGGTTTGCCATTCATCAGCGGGAGATTGTGAATTTGACCGAGCGGCTTGCGCAAAGGAACGAAAATGACAAACAAAGAAAGTTTTATAGGTGCGCTCGTGGCTGGCATTTTGCAACTGATCGCCACGGCTTTGTTCATCTTGGCGCTGGGCTTTGCCGCGCCCATCCTCGCCGTGATGGTTCCCTTCTATGCCTACTACTACGTGAACGGGATGTTCACGTTCGCGTACTTCTTCCTCGGCGGATTTGCCGTTGCGATGTTCACGAACATTCTGTATTGCCGCCTGACGTTCGCGGAACGGAAAGCACGCGGAGAGACCTTCGGTCAGCATTGCCGCACCGTGGCTGGCTGGCCCACCGCCAGCATCCTCTGTTCGTGGATTTGTAGCTGCGTGTTCTACAAGATGTTCCACCACCTGTTGAGTTACGGGTCGTCCAATGAGGATCACTTCACCTTCTTTGCGCTGGCACCAATCGCGGTGTTCATGCCGACGTGGATTTACCTGATTCACCGACGTCGCCAGAAAGCCGCGATGGAGGAACTGCACAGGAAGTTCGAGGCACGGCGCAGACAAAGGGACGCTGAGTTCCTGCGTGAGCAAGGCATCGTTAGCTGACCTAACACGGAAATTAGTCCAGTCGAAGAAGCACAGCGCTTGCAGCAAGAGTGCGCTTGCCTTACCAGACGCGCACGCGGTCGGCTGGCGCGAGATAAAGTCTGTCTCCGGGTTTGACATCGAATGCCGCATACCATGCGTCGAGGTTGCGCACCGTAGCCGGCCGGAACTGGTCGGGGGGGTGAGTGTCGGTCATTACTTGCTGGCGGAGGGAAGCCTCAGTCGACTTTGATGCCCACGTCTGCGCGAAGCTAAGGAAGAACTGCTGGTCGCCCGAGAAACCGTTCTGGACGGAAGACGCCTTGTCCGCGAGGGAGGCACGGTACGCATCGTAGGCAGCGGAAATGCCGCCGAGGTCGGCGATGTTCTCATCAAGCGTCTGCTTACCATTCACAGCAAGGTCGGGAAAAGGTTTGTAAGTATCGTACTGCGCGACAAGGCTCGCGGCGGCAGCGTTGAAATGCGCGAGGTCGGCGGGTTTCCACCAATTCCGCACGCGCCCTGTGGAATCGAATGCGCTGCCTTGGGTGTCAAAGGTATGGCTGATTTCGTGCCCGATGGTGCGGCCAATGGCACCGTAGTTCGCCGCAGCGGGAGCCTGCGGGTCGAAGTTTGGCGGTTCGAGATACGCGGCGGGAAAGATGAGTGCGTTTTGCAGGGGCAATTCAGTGGCATCGACGGTCTGCGGTGCCTCACTCCATTCTCTGCGATCCACGGCATGGCCGAGACGGGCAAGTAAGCGGTCGTAATCAAACAGCCCGCCGCGCCACAGGTTGCCGAAAATGTCATCCGCCCTGACTTCGTAGGCGGAGTAGTCGCGCCAAGTCTCCGGGTATCCGACTCCCACATAGAGAGTATCGAGCTTGGCTTTGGCTTCAGCCTTGGTCGCAGGTTCCATCCATGACAGGGCATCAATGCGCCGCCGGAAAGCGGCGATGATGTTGGCAACCATGACTTCGATCTGGGCCTTGGTTTCGGGTGGGAAGTAGCGCTTGGCGTACGTTTGCCCGACGGCGTCGGCGAGCACGCCCCGGCCTACAGGCATAGAAGTTCCAGCCCAGTTCAACGGGTTGCTGACCAGTTCGACGCCGCGCCGCCAGCGCGGACTCTGTTCCGGTGTACCAGAGAGGGCCTTGCCGAAGAAGGCGAAGTGCTCGTCGGCGAAGGCCTTGGGTAGAACGTCGGCGTAGTCCTCAATCAAGTGGAAGGCCAGCCAGTCTTTCCATGTGTCGAGCGCCGTGGAGGCGACGAGAGCGGACTCTCCGGTGAAAGCTGAGGGCTGCCAGACGATGAGGCTGGCTTGGCCGCTGAGACCCGCGCCGCGAAAGTATTCCGCCCAGTCGAGGCCCGAGGCGTTGGCGACGAAGTCGGCTTGCTTCCAAGGGTTGTTCGCCTTGTGGATGTCGTGCTGACCCGCCAAGGGAATATGTTTTTCGGCGATGGCGTGCTCCAGTTCGACGATGCGCACGGCACGAGCGTCGCTGTCGCTGAATCCCGCGAGCCTCAGCATCGCTGCGACGTGCGCCTGATACTTGCTGCGTAGGTCGCGCATTTCAGAGCTATCGGCAACGTAGTATTCGCGGTCGGGCATTTCGAGGCCACCTTGTAGCAGGTAGGCGGTATAGTGCTCGGGGTCGTTAAAGTCGGGTGCGACCCACAGTCCAAAAAGGTTCGGGGTATGAAAGCAGCCGCAGTTCAGGGCATCGACATCTGACCGGAGGCTCTCGCCCAAAGCCCGCGACAGTGCGTGCTTGTCGCGGATGGCAGCAATGGCGTCGAGTTGTGGGCGAAGCGGAGCGAGGCCTTTGGTTTCAATGGCGGCCTCGTCCATGTAGGAGTGGTAAAGGTCGGCAATTTTGCGGGTATTGGAACCAGCAGGCGCGTTGGCTTTGCCTGCTTCTTCGATAAGCGCAGCGATACGCTTTTGGCGCAGATCAATTAGGGAGTCGAAGACTCCAATCTCGCTGCGGTCGGGAGGGATTTCGGTGCGCTTGATCCAGTCGCCGTTCGCGTAGCGATAGAAGTCGTCACCGGGTTTGACCGACCGATCCATGTTGGCGACCACAATGCCGTGAGTTTCTGGTGCGCTTGGTTCCTGCGCATCGGCGGCAAGCGGGACGATGACGAAGAGAGCGTAGGCTGCGTTCCGAAGCAACAATCTAAGTGTGAATATCATGAGTGTGGTTCAAACCTCCACCCGTTTTTCAGCGATTCGGTAATGGGAAACCGTCTGCCCCACAGGTTGGGACGGTGTGGACACTGGCGGAAATGGTATGGGGAAGCCGGGTGGTGGGTCAATCTAGCGTACCCCGTTTGACCTCGCTGCTCTAGTGGTAGATATTGAGACGCATGGACGTTGAACGCATCATTGACGAGATTGAGCAGCTAGAGGAAATGTTCGAAGCTTCGGACATTAGGCCACTCAGCGCCAGCGACATCTCTGCTGCAAATCGGAGACACGACGAGATGCTAGCGCACAGCCCGTGGTTTCACATCTGGCAGCGGTATGGCGTCTGCTGCCGACCTGATCCTCCCGAACTCCGGTTAGGCGAAGCTGAAGGCTGACACTCCACACGACACAGGACGATCAACCCTCGGAGGTAACCATGAAACCAGAAGAGCGGATCGCTAGCGAATTTCTCACTAAGCATTTCAGCAGAATGCCCACGTATGAACCTCTTGGGCAAAGCACTCCTCCCGATTTCTCAATCGGCGAAACAGCTTTTGAAGTGCGGCGCTTGAATCAGCGCTTCCTCAACAAAGACGGTGTAAACGAGGGTCTGGAGCAGATTGATATTCCTCTTAACATTGCCCTTCGCAGAGAACTCTCTAGAATCCCCTTCTCAGCGCAAGGTGGCACGGTCCTTTGGGGATCAAGGTTCAGACGACCACTGACGGACATGACCACCGTAGTGAATCAACTGGCCCATGCGGCACAGCAGTACTACTCAGGTGCCTCAAGGGCACCGAAGGAAATTGTTATAGGTGGCGTGACCCTCGATTTGTTTCCTGCAAGCGAGCCTCTAGGACAGGCAATGATCTTAGGCTACAGGGGCGATGATGATTCGTGGGGAATGTTCAGTGACATCTATCCAACAAGCATTCGGTTGGCGCTCGAGGACAAAATCAAAAAAACAAAAAGCATTGCAAATAAATTTGAGCGCTGGGTTCTGGTGCTCGTTGATGACATCTTGCCTACTATGATGGAACCAAGTGATCTGGGCCCGCTCGACATGAATCTCGGCAATTTTCGAAGTGTAGTGATTATCAACCCCGACGCCAGCTTAGCGCTTGAATATCCTAACGGCTCGCTAAAGCTTCATGAGCAAATTCGTCAGCGGGCATACGAGCTTTATGAGAAACGAGGCAAGCAACACGGTTATGATCTTGATGACTGGCTGAAAGCCGAGGCAGACCTTAGCTTATAGTGGGAGTGTTAGATGCTTCTGCAGATCGTGGTCTCCGACCCATTCTCGGTCGATAGCATCCGGTTCATTTCTCGCGCTCGCGGGTTTGCTGAAACCACGACCAACTCAATGATCGGGGACCTTTGCACCAGTGGTCGAACGATATTACAAATAGGCTAGGGGACGTGAATGACGCTTCCTGCTGATTACCAACCCTACGTGAAGGAGTTGGAAAACTGCATCTCGGAGCTGAGAATCTCGGGTGGAATGGACATCGAGTTCGATCCCCATTCTTCGCCACTTGCTGTGTCAGATGCGGCTGCTATTGCGTTTAAACTGCGACAGGTTGGTGGCGCTATGAACCGAATTCTCTTTCTACAAGTGCATTTCTCTGCGTATTCATTTGCCGATGGGCATTACACGCTAACACCGGCGGCCAGGACTAGGATTGCAGAGGCCGCTAAGGCGTTTTGTTTGGGATCAGAGACACGCGTTAACGTGGCTTAGGTGGCGAAGGATGCCGATCAACACGAAGGTCAAGAAGACCGGTTACTTCTTCGAGGCAACGAACGAAGAACATTTAAGCGGCAATGTGCATGTGCTGGAAAGAGGCAAATCATACTCCGGGTTTCTATACGAAGGTTATTTCGGGGAAGCGGGTGCGAATTGCGATCTGACTGAGTTCACCTGCACAAAACAACGGACTCCGGCAACGTTCTCAGCGGATGAACTTGCTCAGATTCCATTGCCTATAAAACTTAGGTTCAGTCACCTGAAGCGCACGAAGACCGATGCGTTCGGAGACGATTCGGCAATAGAAGTGAAGTGTGTCGCGGATGGTTTTGAGAGCGTGCTCCTATTGGATGATCCGCCGACAGTTGGCCAGCACATTGAAATCGAAGGCGTTCAACGGAGAGTCTCACGCGTGGTTAAGAATCGGTTTATGGATCAGCCCCCAACCTTTTCGATAGAGGTCGAGTAGGCCAAAATTAACTGCTCGATCACTGACTCCCGTTTCCCCTGCTGTCACCTGTTGAGTCTCCTTATAATGCTGTTGACGGTCGTAGCAGGTACGTGAGATGCCGAAATCCGGATCGAAATCGGCTGCCAAGAAGGGCGGGGCCCCAAAGAAGTACGTTGTTGTGTCCAATTCGAGCTACGGCAGGGCGCTCAAAGGTCAACGCATTTATTACGAGGGCAAGAAGCCTACTAGGCTAGCCGATGACGGGCGCATCACGTTCGGCAAGAACATTCTGGAAATCCTGAGAAAGCGCTTCGGGAGCAAGTTTCGCTGGATAATCACTGAAAAGACTGATTCGATTGAGGAAAAATACGGCATCGCAAATGTGCGAACTTCGCAACAAATGCTGAATCGCATGTTTAGCGAAAATTTCGAGCGGAGCCGCGAGGTCAAAATCGAGATTGTCCAGCGACGGTTCTTTGCTGCGTTCCCCACCTACTTCACAACGGCTCCTCCATCAGCCTATTCGCCCGGTTCTTTGGCAAAGATTCTCAGCAAGGACGCCATCAAGAAATTGTCTTCAGAAGACAAAGAAGCCATCAATAAAATTCTGCCTGAATTCCTGAAGGCCGAGGCGATGTCGTCGCTTGCCATTAAAGCAGTCGAAATCGATAGCCTGAGGAGCCTCGCGGACGAATTCAGAACAGAGCTTGGCAACCAGCATGCGGAGAGTTGGTGGCAGAACTACATCCAAGCGCGAATCTTGATAATGCAACAGGGCTACATCCGGCCGATCGAGAAAATGAACGTGGCAATCGGGAACACAAAGTTTCCAGACTTTGCCCTCGTTACTCATGACAACTATCTGGACATTTTGGAGATAAAGAAGCCCGACACCCCAATTTTGAAGGCTGACACTAGTAGGGGGAACTATCACTGGGACATCGAGATTTCACGCGCAATCATTCAGGTTGAGAACTACTTGGAGCACATCACGAACAACGCGGCTCAGGTGAGAAGTTTCATCAAGGACAGTTACGGCCTCGAATTGAAGGTCGTCCGCCCTCGTGGCTTCATCCTCGCTGGCAATTCGGGCGAGTTTTCCCTTCAGAAACAACGCGACGATTTCCGTCTCTTGTCTCACGGACTCAAGAACGTGATGGTCATTACATACGACGAATTGCTTACGAGGCTTGAAAATCATATCAAGGTGCTGGAGCAGTACCAAACGAATGCACCTGTGACCAGCAATTTGGTGAGTTCCGAACCAAAACCGAAGCATTAGAAATGCTACGCCAGCAGACGTAGAGAAGCCGTCGTCTATCTTGGCGTCGAGGAGAAGGTCAGAACGGCGGCTTCAATGGGACGTGGTAGGTGCTTTTGCCCGTGAAGGACAAGCTTGCTCCGCAGGTTGGATGGGTGAGTTGCCATCTCCTACTGTTTAGTACAGGATGCACCGATGCAACAGTGCCAACGGATGTTCTGTCAAACGGCAGTTGTGTCGGTCTGATCGCCGACTGATGGCGTGCGTTCCAAGAAACTCAGGTTTGAGGTCCATCCCCAGCGCGGGGACTGGAGGGTCTCCGCAGGAGTCGTCCATCCAGTCGCAGTTCCAGATCACCTTGGCGAGACAGCGATTGCACAGACTGCCACGAAACTCCGCACTGTAGACGTAGACCAGCGTGCCTTCTTCGAGCCGCAAACGACCGATGCACTGATCGCACAACCACTCCAAGACATCCTCAGACGGAAGGCTGGTTTCCGGCTTTCGGCAGTCGGGATGCGTGCAGTTGGAATAGTGAGTGTAGGTGTATGCCATCAAATTGGAGGATAAGCAGAGGTCACGGTCATGCCGAGACGCTGCGCGATTTGCGGATAACGGGAACACAGTCTGGAGAAGTTCCGACGCGCACGTGACGGCGAGACGCTTGGGTAGGCGTGCGGATTCCTGCCGATCAAAGCCCAGCGCGTCATTTTTCTGGATATCAGGAGTTCTTTAACTTCCGGTCTTGCGTGCATTTTTCGATTCTCCTACGCAGAGTCTCATCTGGATTTTTCCAGCAACGATGGCAATTCAGTGCTTTTGGCAAATTGATCCTGCCCGCCAGAACAGCCAAAACTCCGCTTCCTGAAATGGATTTGAAAGTTCAGGAATTGTCCGCGAGTGGTGCGGGAAAGCGTCCCCGACAAAAGCACGCGACCTACTCGATCTCCCTCCGCCGCGCCTTCGGCGCGGCACTCGCTACGCGATAAAACCCGGCTTCTGTACCGTGCCACAAAACGTGTCCGGTTGGTAATTCCTTCGAACGGAGTGGGTCGACGCAAACTGGTTGGTAAGTCACCGTCCAAAACCTACCAACCAGTTACCAACCTTAACAGCTAAGTCTTTTACATTCATGTAAAACTCTTTCTCTCTCTCTCCCCCTACATAGAAATCTACCAACCGGGCTTTTCGGCGCTTCGGTTGGTAAGTCGTTGGCAAGCTATTCCACGCGAGGAGCGAGGCGCACGCGACCCGTTTTTTCCTTCTTGCCATCGGCGTTCTCGCTGTACTCTTCCTCGATCAGTTCTTCCCAGATCATGTTCCGTTTGACCCGGTTGAGCACCGTTGCAGATCGGTCTTTTCCTTTGTACAGGCTGTGGTTCGTGCAGAGGTCTTTCCATGCGACCCATCCCTCGTAACGCTTTAGGGCGCGGATGATCGCCTGCTGGCATTTGCCTTCCGGTGTGTCGGAATCAGACGGCTTGTATTTCCCCCTAATCTGCACCTGCCAGTCCATGAATTCGAGCGCCTTTGCCATGCACTCCTCGGAGACCGCGTCGTCGTGGTTTAGGGACGCGGTGATGAGCGCGACGCGCAGCGCCAGTTCCTTCAAGTCGCCGTGTTCCGCCATGTTCTTTTTCCGCCATTCATCCGCCATGCGATAGGCTTCGGCGGTAAGCTTGCAGCACTTGGCGCGGCGTCTGATCGGTTCGCCGTTGTCGAGCGGCGGTTCCCATGTGTCCCAATGAAAGTCCCACCCCTGAGGCACGATGCCGAAGATCGTTCGCCCGTATAGCCCCGTCGCCGTGTCCACGCCGTAGACCTCGGCGAAGTCATCGGCAGAGTCGCTGGTGAGGCAGCCGAGCACGGACAAGCGTGCGCTGCATTCCCAATGTCCCTGCTTCGCAGCGGTGCTGAACTCGTCCTTGTAGAACATCTCGTTGAACGCATGTGGCAAGGCGCTGTTCTGAATCTTGATTTTGGCGAATGTTAGCCGCATCTCGTCTTGCACCAACAGCGTCGGGCGCTTGGTGTAGTCCTCCACTTGCATTTCCTTGTGCTTTTTGCCGCCGAGAAGCTGTATCAGACCAATCTCGCTGCCGGGATAGGCGCGAATAACCTGTGCCTCCGGTGGTTGCTGCCAGCTTTCGAGGATGCGATCCTTCGTTGCCGACTTCCCCGACCGCGTCTTTCCGATGATCGTGGTGTAGAGAGTGGTGCGCACCCGTTGGTCATGCACGACGCCGTAGCCCGCCGCCACAGCCAGAACCGCAGGATACGAGGCGGACGGTGGGCATTGTAGTCTGCGCACGAGATCACCAAGCCAGCCATACATACAGCTTTCCGGCATCAGACCTAGCTTGGGAGTGACCACGCGTTTTGCGTCGTGGTTCAGGCAGTTATAGCAAAGCTTCTCGCCTTCGTCAGGAGCGCCGATCCCGCACTTGGGGCACAGTTCGCCATTGGCGAACATGATCCGGCGGTCGTCCTCGATCTTGAATTCGGGCCTGACTTTCTTGTAGCACTCGACGCAGTAGTGGCCGGCGGGGTCGCGCAGAGGTCTTTCATGGCACGAATGGCATTTCCCCGGAGGCGTCGCCGCCTTGCCGTTGGGTTTACCGTCGTGCTGGTGCCTGTTGACATAGTCCGCCACCGGATTGCTGTTCTGTCCTTTCTTCCTTGCGCGGACGACAGGCTCCACGTGCGCCTTGAAGCACGGATCGCAGTAGTCGCTGGTCGGGCGGCGCGGCTTGGACTTACACCTGATGCACAAGCTGTCGTCCTCGTCCTCCCACGGAAGGCGCTCGATAGGTGTCGTTGTCGGATTGGTCTCGTTCATGTCAACCTTCTTCATTCAACCCCTGTGTCGCTTGCTGAAGGCGGCTGGAACCGTTTCGGGAGCTTGGCGAGGTTGACGGCAACCAAGCTCCCCGGTTTGATCTCTGATCGGCGACCAAAGACCCAGCTACTAAGAGATACTGAAAGTCAGCAGATTTTCGGCTTCTTCTCTGGCATCCACCTTTGGCGGCGCGGTCCACCACTTCGCCGGGGCAATCCCATCTCCCGTGCCCAATTACCGGCTGTGCGCAGGCTGATTTCCAACTCAGTGGCGATCTCTCTGTACAAGACTCCTGCCAAGTGGCGCTTGCAGAACAACTGGCGTATCGCGTCCGACTTCATGCCTATGGTTTTCGTAGTCGAGAAATTTGCAACGATTCTTGCTTCCAAAATTGCCGCTACCGAATGCCTATGTAGGCGGACGACGCGAACGGCGACCCTGAGACTAACAAGGTTGACCGCTGGCAAACTTCAACGCCCGCCAAGAAGAAGACCCCGGCTGGAACCGGGGCCTACGGAGCGACTGCAATGAACACGGATACTACTACTAATACTTACCCGCGCTACCATCGAGGAGAAGACGGCAAGCTGTACCGCGAAATTCCCGGTTCGGGCCGAACTGTTGACGACCTCTCAAACCCGACCGGAAACCCTCACATCCCTTACATCAAAGTTTATGTGACCGACTGGGAGGAGGTTCCGCCAGCGCTGCCGCCTGAGCGGCCGTTCTGCGAGAACAAAACCTGCCCCGGTCGCAAGGCGACGGAAATCCTGATCTGGGATTTGGACAGCGGCCGGCAGACGCGCCTCTGGTGCAAAACCTGCGCCAAGAACAAGGCTGGCAACAAGGTGCACTGGGTCGGCAAGCTTTCGGGCTGGCACGACGGCAAGTGAGCGAACCTCGCGATCCGACGGATGCACAAGGCGATGATCTATGGCTTCCTATCCCTACTCTTGGGGAACTAGGTGGAGACCTAAATACGAGGCTGAGGAGTAGTAGTTCGAAAGGAACAACCTGCGGAAGGACTCTTGGATGTTCACGGTTTGGAGTCCCGGCTGGATTACCTTGAGCCTGCGTTCGATAATCATCGCCGCGAGTTCCGTGTTCACTCGCTTTGGTCGTCCTCGATTTGCATAATCGACGTAAGACTTGTCGATGTCGAAACCCAAGCCGTTCATCCCCAGCCTGTCACAAGCGACCAGAGTCGTTCCCGATCCAACGAACGGGTCAACCACCAGCGATCCCTTTGGTGCGCCTGACAACTTGATGCATCTCTCAGCCAAGGCAACTGGAAACATCGCTGGGTGGTTGGGCCGATCTTTGATTTTGTTTGCCGTTTCGTATGGAATGAACCAGACGCTTCCACCGCAGCGCAAATCTTTGTCGCGACGGAACCGGGTTATGTTTGACTTGTCCTTGTATGGCACGCCGACCGCGAGCCTGTCCACCCGAACGTTTCCGGTTTTAGTCAGGTGAAAGACAAATTCATGGGTCTGATTAAGATACCGATGGCTGTTTATTGGCTTGAAGTGGCCGAGCGACTCATCGCCGACGGTGATGCTCTTCACCCAGATGATCTCATTCTGAAGGCCAAAACCGGCAGCCAAAGCCATCGAGCGCACGTCCCAAGGTATCAGTGGCTTTGTAGCTGTGCCCCCGACCTGAAGAAAGAAGTGCCCGTCGTCGGCAAGCACGCGTTTGATTGCGACGAATACAGACTTCATCCACTTCAGATAATCAGGTCTACTGTTCAGGTGGGTGGAATATCTGACCCCAATGTTGTAGGGCGGTGACGTGACCACGCAGGCCACGGACTTATCTGCCATGAGATGAAGTCCGTCTATGCAGTCCATGCACAAAGCTTCACTCGTTGAGCACGCGACCTCTTGTCGAATTTCGATAGCGCCGTTGGATTTCATGCAACCCTCGTTGATCCACAGGGCGGCGTGATGAAGTTGTTGCCCGCTTCCTCGTCCTTGGCGGGCTTCGGGAACAGCCCCTTGAGCGTGGTCACAAGCCTTTGCAGGTCGGTCATTGGAGGGACCCCGCTTGCGCCGCCTTGGACGTGTCCTCCGGCACCGGAACGTAGGCGTCCAACTCCGCCCGCCGTTTCTTCTCGGCATCCAACTCTTCCTGCCGCACCTTCTTGCATTCCTCACACGTGACCAGATTCCACTCCCGATACAGGCGATGTTGTGCGGCGAACTGACCGACCTTCAAACCGCAGGTCGTGTATTTGGCGTGCCAGAAATGCGTGTCCTTGCCTTCGGCTTTCATCCGGGCGACTATCTCCGATGGACGAAGGTTGCCATCTCTTTCGAATAACACACGTTTGACTATCGCCTTGTGGATGGCGTTGTAGGCGTGCTTGTTCCAATTTCTGCCGTGGGTCCGTAAACCTTCGTTGACCAGCTTCTCGTAGCAGGCTTGCGCCTGACCTTCGGGGATGTCCTTCAGAAACTCGACGCCGAGGAAGTTGAGGATGTCACGTTGCGTTTCGGTTCGGTTCAGCTTCTTTGGAGCAGCGCCAAACCCCTTGCGGTTGGACCCAGCCTTGGTTTCGGCATTCATCCGACCGATCAGCTTGCCGAGAAGCGTCCGCACCCTGATAGCTAGTTCCCCCTGCTGTAACTGCGTGGCTACCTCAGTGAGGACGGATATCGTCTCGGTCTTCAAGTCGCCGTCGAGGTCGGGATACTCCACGTTTGACTTGACACCCTTCGGTGTCTCGGTCGGCACCTTGTCCTGCGTGATGCGTAAGGGATTGTCGACTAGGTCTTGCAGCTTATCCTTGGGAAGCAGGCTGCGCTGAAGTCCCTTCACGGCTTCCTCAACGTTGCCGCCGGCCGTCACCGCCTCTATGACTTCGTGTGCCACGAGTGCGCTGTCAACCAGCTTGCGCTTTTCGCTTGCGGTGAGAAGCAGCGGCGCTTCATATCTGGAACACGTTTTCCTGTGTCCCGTTTCTTTGCCGCACTCTTTGCATCCCTTGACCTTGCCAGACAGCGCCTCTATCTTCCGCTGCACGGTGCGAAGGCAATATTTGTAGTCGTATTCCTTCTGGAACCACGCGTAATACTCTTCCCAGCTTCTTAGGCCAGCTTCCTTGCGTAGTGCGGCCTTGTTTGCGCCGCGCTGCGAGAGGATAGCCTGCACCTTCGCCAGCGCGAGGATGGTGTCGGCTTGGCTGGACATTGCGGCGTCCGCACCAGCTTTCACTTCTGCGTGCGCCGCGTCGTATGCCGTCCTCATTTCTCCTGCGGTTTGGAAGTCTGGTGCCTCATATCTGAGGCTTTCAATCTTCCCGACGAACGCCAATGCCTGCGTTTGAACTGGCGACATTTTGTCGCCAGTTTTGTTGTTGGTTGAGGACGGCGCGTCCGTCCCCTTGGCTTGCGAGTTGTCAACATCTTTCCGTATCGCCATACATCCCCCCAAAATAAAAAGGCGGTCACGAGAGGAATGGCTGTATCCATTCCTGCTTCGTGACCGCCACGGTTGTTTCCCCGTTGGTCTAGCGACTCGATGTTTTAAGCCGGGCTGCTTCTACTTCGCCGCCGCAGTCCGAAAATCGAACACTTCAATTCTTTCTCGCGTGGCTGGGATTCCATCCCTTATAACTTTCGCTCGTCTGTATGATGTGCCCGACAAGGCGAAGGCTACAAAAGTTGCAAGCGCACGCGGCTCGGACGCCCTGACTGACGCCGTTTTCACGCGATCCGCCAATTTGAGGGTGTTCGACGTGCAGTTATTTCTCGCCTGCGCGTAGAAGCGAATGCAGTGACGCAATTTGTCATTCCTGCGAAGCTGACTCTGGAACTTGAGCACAAAAAACGTCGAATTGCGTCCGGTCGGAGCCACTCAAAAAACTGTGTCACCATCGAGCTTTTGGCGGCATCGAAGTTGTGCCAGTTGCGTTGACGCAGGTAGCCTCGGCCCAGTGGCTAGTCCGGCTAGGCGCAAAGGGAAACCAGCATGCCCCCAGCCCCGTCTCAAGAACGGCGCTGGACGGTGTCAGACCTCGCAGTTCCGAGCGCGGGCAGCCAATAGGCTGTGTCTGCCAGTGGGAAAAGCGGAGGATAGCCGGGTCGGAGCGCAACGCTCTGGTCTTGGAAGGCTATCAGCCGATCCACCGGAGGGAGGGCGGAATGGCCCTTGGAAGTTCTACCAAGGGATCATTCCGTGCGTTCAAATACACTACCGCCGCACCCCGGCGAAAATAACGTAAACTACCCGTCAGAGTTGCCGGACAAGCAGAAGGAAGGCTGCTTGGCCCGGAGAAGATTTCAAGAAGGATCGCTCACACTGCGAGGAAAGAGAAATCCGAAGTGGCACGGAAGGTGGTTGGAGGATGTAGTTCTCCCAGACGGCACGACCGACCGAATCCACAAGAGTGCAATCGTTGGCACCAAAAAGGATTTTCCAACCAAGAAACTCGCAAAACGTGAACTTCGCCGTCTCATAGAAGCGTCCGGCGTCAACGGACTCGATTACAAACCAACGCCCGTTGCCGCATTTTCAGAGTTTGTCGAACGGTGGAAACGGGACATCATGAGCAAACACGCACAGTCCACGCAAGCGTCAGAGAAAGCCGACCTCAAGGCTTGGGGAAGGGCTCTCGGCGATCTTCCCATACGTGAGATCACCGAGGAATTGATCCAGAGGATCATCACAAAATGGGAGACGACTAGCGGGGACGAAGCAGTGGGAGCCAAGACCATCAAGAATCGGGTCGGAACACTCAGGCTCGTGATGAAGAAGGCGAAAAAATGGGGCTACATCTCAGTCAATCCCGCGCTGGATTTGGAACTTCCAGAGTGGGATAAGCCGGAGCAGCCGCACTTTAGCGTCGAGGACGTTCGGCGGATCATGAAGGAATCCAGACACCCCTACAACCTCGTGTGGTGGCTCATCTTCGAGACCCACATCAGGCGGGGAGAGGTCTGCGCCTTGGATGTCAAACACATCGACCTCGGCAACTGCATAATCACTGTCCGACGATCTCGCTGGGGTTCGACGCTGAAGAACACCAAGTCGAAGAAAGCTCGCAAGTTCAGTTTTTCTTCTGAACTAGCAGAAGCTTTGCGGCCGCTTGTTGAGGGCCGCGATCCTGACGATCCTCTGTTTCTTTCGCCGGACGGACAGCGGCTTGATCCAGACAACTTCGTGAAAAGAGAGTTGAAGCCTGTGCTGGAGAAGCTCGGTTTGAAAGGCGGGACGCATGCTTTTCGACACGGCGCGGCAACGCTGATGGATGAACTAAATGTGCCGATGAAGGTGCGACAGGCGCGTCTCGGTCACGTAGACCCCGAGACTACGCTGAACTACTCGCACGTTGTCGGAGAGGATGACCGCAAGCTTTCAGCCTCAATCGGAAAATTGTTTGCGCAGGTTTACGCAAGTTGCGCAAACGCCGCAGCGTAACTGTTTGATTTGATTATTCAAGACTGGATTTCGGGGAGCGATTAGACAGGCTCATAACCCAAAGGTCGGTGGTTCAAATCCACCCCCCGCAACCATCACAAACCGCCCATTCTGAGGCTGCATAAAGTCTTTAGCCACTGGCGCATTACCCATCAAATCCCAAGTTCCCTCAGCAAAATAGCACCAACCCTCTCCGTCCAAAGCCGGGTGCATCTGGACCCCGAGCAAGTGACTGTGCAGTTCCTCTTTGGCTAGTGGTGCGTTTTTCCTGAGGAGGCTGCCGAGGGTCTGAATGCCATTTTCGACCTCACGCTTCAGATCCTCAACTCGCGTGTCGATTGAATCTGGTGCCGAAGCCAGAAGGCGATCGGTGATGCTCGAAATTTCCTTCTCTCGGTCCGCGATTTCACACAGCAGGTGCTTGGATGGACCGCCCTCAGCGACCGCCTGAGTGAGGTTGTAAATCTCACGCTCAAGCTTTTCCTTTCGTAGCCGCATCTGTGCTAACTCGTCCGATAAACTCCCGAGCGACAAGCGCAACTGGCGACCGAATTCTTCAATTGCGAAATTGATCCTGTCAGGCTGCCAGAGATCCTGTTGCAGTTTGCAGAGCAGTTGACTCTCGACTTCGTCGGCTCCGATTCGCAAGTTGTTTGTGCAGATCCCGCGATTGAGGTATCCAGTACAAATGTACTTCGGGTTCTTTTTCCCGCCGCTTGACACGATCAGGTTGCTGCCGCACTTACCACACTTCAGGCGATTGCTGAACAGGTACGGACTCGTCACGGAGCGGGAAACCAACCCGCGCCTGCGTTCGCCATCCCCCTTTTCGCTGAACGACCAGAGGCGGCGTTGCACAGCATTCCAAAGCTCTTCGGGCACAATGCTTAGGTCGGACAAGGAATGTCGCTTCCATTCACTCTCTGGCCGAGGTCTGCTGATGCGTTTATTCGTTCCCGGCACCTTCACAAACTTAGTGCGGTTCCAGACACACTCCCCTTTGTAAAGTTCGCGCTTCAACATCGCTCGAATCGCGCTTGGACACCACGTTCCCCGATTAACTGATTTTGACCTTGGGGCTGGAACATGCCTTTCATTCAGTTTTTTCGCTATTTTCTTTAGGGATAGACCAGCTGCGGACTGTTCGAAGATCTCTTTCACGACGATTGCTTCCTGCTGATTGACCTCAAGCCTCTTTGACTCACCTTCACCAATGGCCACGGCGGAATATCCATAGCACCGACCGCCAGTGTGAAGACCGCGCAGTGCGCAGCTCTCCAGGCCGCGATGAGTCTTTTTCGCCAGTTCTTTCACATACATGGAGTCCATTAAGCCATGGAAAGTCATTTGCACGTCGGCCTGCTCCGAAGATGTGTCGATTCCCTGCGAGGGAAAGATAATCCGTAATCCCGCAAACTTCAGTTTCTCTACGATAGTCATGGCCTCGGCCTGATTTCTGGATAGCCGACTCGTGTCGTCTACCAGAATCGTGTCGAAGGGCCGACTCGCTGACAACGCGATCTTAAGCAACTTCTGGAACGCAGGGCGATCCGATCCCACACCACTGATACCTTCGTCAATATAGATGTGCTCATCGAGAACTAGCAGGTGTTCGTCAATTGCAAATTCACGACACTTCCTTACTTGGTCGGTGGGAGAGAGAGGATTCTGGCGATCGCTCGAAACCCGAGCATATACGGCACAACAATTGTTCTCATTCATTTCACTGATCCTGCTGCTTTGATTTAGCGACGTACTGAGCTACGAGTATTGGCACAAAGACCCGTTGGATGAACCGTCTGGTTTGCGCACTCATAGG
>Ga0187771_10000063_pt1 | contig 47226 bp, 40 predicted proteins | sample 0116_SJ02_MP15_1_FD_133139 | JGI IMG/M metagenome (GOLD analysis project Ga0187771, IMG submission 133139) | Tropical peat soil microbial communities from peatlands in Department of Meta, Colombia - 0116_SJ02_MP15_10_MG | ecosystem: Environmental > Terrestrial > Soil > Wetlands > Peat | place...
AGTCGGCTGGATCACCAGGTAATAGTCTTTCCAGGTCACATTCAGGATGTAGTCGGGGGTGACGCGGTAGCGTCCGACGTACTGCTCGTAGATCGAGGGGTCGAGGCGGCAGAGGGGCCGCTCCTCGGGCTTGAAGTCGGGCCATCCGTAGGCCGCCGAAACGGCCCGGAGGATTTCGTCGGCAAGGATGAAGCCGTTGTCGCTGTTCGTCATGATCACGGCCCCCTGGCCCTTATAAGGATAAACGTCGAGCGAGCATGTGAAACCCCGCGTCCGTCCCCGGAGCTCGAAACGGATGTCTTCGCCCGTCCCCTCGATCCCAAGCCCGAGCCCCCGGTTTCCCGCCTGCCGGCTGAGCATGGTTCGGGCCGCGTCCGTCGACAGGATCCGGCCGCCCTTGCCCATCGCCGTCCGCAGGATATCGGAGGCGAAGTCCAAAAGCTCTGAAGGAGTTGTCCAGAGACCGTCGGCCGCCGCGGCGGGGTAGTTGAGCCATCGGCCCCCGATGGGGCTGCCGTCGCGTCCGTGGCCGGAGGCCGCGTTGATCCTCTCCGTCTCAGGCAGCGGGCAGGCGAACGTGCTCGCCGTCATTCCGAGAGGCCCGAAGACCCTTTCACGGATGAAGGCGGGAAACGGGGACGATGTCACGTCCTCTAGGAGCCGCTCGAGGACGGCAAAGCCCGCCTGGGAGGGCCGCACGTCAATCCCGGGAACGAACACCGGCTCGACCGGGCCGCCGCCGGACGGCGGCTTCCCTTCGAGAAGGTCCTCCAGAGAGGGCGGCTTCTGGTCCACGGGAAACCCGGGCATCTCCACGTCGGCGAAGCCCGCCGATCCGGCTAGGATCTCGCGCAGCGTGACCTTGGCCTTCTCGGTGAAGCGGTTGCGAGGGACTTTCCAGCTCTTCAGCCGGAGGTCGACGTCCTCGTCGAGGCCGAGCCGCCCCTGGTCGACGAGCCACAAGGCCGCGGCCGCAGCGAGCGGCTGGGCGAGGGTGCCGGCCTGAAAGATGGTATCCGTGGTGACGGGCTCGCGCGCGTGAGCGTCCCGGACGCCATAGCCCCGCGCCCATTCGAGGCCATCCTTGTCCATGAGGGCGATGCTCGCTCCGGGGACCTTGTAGAACTGCAGGCGCGTTTCGAGGGGCAGCTTCTCGGGCGTCTGGCCTTTGAGATAAATCGCCCGGAGCAGGCCCTTCTCGACCTTGTGGATGCGGCTCTCCATCAGCGCCTTCTGCTCCGTCTCGCAACCCGCGGCGAGAAAAGCCAGGCCGGCGAGCACGATCAGCACCGCATGCCGGAGGCCCGGGCCGCGTCCGGACGGCGCCGACCCCCGGTTCGTGATCATGTCCCTATTTTAAGCCGCCCGGCCGTCATTCTCCACTGAATTTTTGCGATTCCTGGGAACGATCGAGTCTCGCGGAAGGCTGGAGTATAATAAATCGGAATGCGCTTCCTGCCGGACGGATGGCGCGGCGCTAGTCCCCTTCCACCCACAGCAGAGCGGGGCGCTCCGGCGCCAACGCAGGCAACAATGCCACAAAACGCCATGGCAATGCCACGCGATTTAGAGCGGCAGCGGTTCCGATTCCGCTTGACGGCAGCGGGACTTTGCTATAGAAAATTCTCTTTTGGAGGAAGATATGGCGCGCATCGAGCCGTTCCGGGCGGTCCGGCCCCGCCCCGACATCGCCCGCCTGGTGGCCGCCCCGCCGTACGACGTGCTGACTACGGAGGAAGCCCGCGAGATGGCCTCCGGAAACCCCTACTCCTTCCTGCATGTCGGCAAGCCGGAGATCGACCTGCCTCCGGGCACGAACCCCTACGCGGACGAAGTGTACGCGAAGGGCAAGGAGAATTTCGACCGTTTCCTCCGCGAAGGCACGATCGCCCCGGACCCGCGGAAGGAGTTCTACATTTACAAGCAGATCTGGGGTGACCACGTCCAGGTCGGCCTGGTGGCCGTCGCTTCGTGCCGGGATTACCTGGACAACGTCATCAAGAAGCACGAGTTGACCCGCCCCGACAAGGAGAACGACCGGATGCGCCACATCGAAGCGCTGGGCGCCCAAACGGGCCCGGTCTTCCTCACGTACAGGCGCCAGGCGCTCATCGACGGACTCGTCGGGGCCGGCATGGACCGCGCCCCGGAATACGATTTCGCGACCGACGACGGCATCCGCCACATCATCTTCGCCGTCCCAGAGCCCGGCCTCATCGCCCGCATCCGGGAGGCGTTCGCCGGCGTCAACCCTCTCTATGTCGCCGACGGGCACCACCGCTCGGCGGCCGCGACCCGGATCAAGGTCCGGCGCGACGCGGCCACCCCGCACCCGTCCGGCAACGAGGAGTACAGCTTCTTCCTGTCGGTGATCTTCCCGCACAATCAGATGAAGATCCTGCCGTACAACCGCGTCGTCCGGGACCTCAACGGGCTCGCCCCTAAGGACTTCCTGGCCCGGGTGGACGAGAGGTTCTCCCGCCGCGCCGCGGACCGGAAGACACCCGGCCGGCCGAGGGAATTCTGCCTGTTCGTCGACGGCCAGTGGCATCTCCTCGAGCCCCGGCCAGGGACCTACGACGCGGGCGATCCCGTCAGGTCGCTCGACGTCTCCATCCTCCAGGAGAACCTCCTCGCGCCCGTCCTCGGGATCGCCGACCCGCGCACGGACAAGCGCATCGACTTCGTCGGCGGCATCCGGGGCCCGGACGAGCTCGAAGAGAAGGTCCGGAGCGGCGCCTATCAGGCAGCCTTCTCCCTGTTCCCGACGACGATCGACCAGCTCTTCACGGTCGCCGACAGCGGCAAGATCATGCCGCCGAAGTCCACCTGGTTCGAGCCCAAGCTCAAGGACGGACTGGCCGTCCACATGATCGACGAATGACCTGCGCCGCGACATGGCCGAAGGTCCGGCCGGCGGTCTCGCCGGTGCTCCTGGCCGCGATCGAAAAGGAAGCCCGGGCCTTTTTCCGCAGCGCCCGCGGCAGTCACGACTGGGACCACACCGAGCGCGTCCGCCGGCTCTGCCTGCGGATCGGCAGCAAGGAGCGCGCCGACCTGGGAGTCCTCGAGCTGGCCGCGCTTCTCCACGACATCGGACGGGGGCGGGAGGACCGGTCGGGCGGCAGGACATGCCATGCCCGGGCCGGCGCCGTCCTGGCCCGCAGACTCCTCGAAAGGCACGGGGTCAACGGCTCGACCACCCGCGACGTCGTCCGCTGCATCCGGACCCACCGCTTCCGGAAACGGTCCGTCCCCCGGACGCTCGAGGCGAAGGTCCTCTTCGACGCCGACAAGCTCGATTCGATCGGCGCCGTCGGCATCGGCCGGGCCTTCCTCTTCGCCGGGGAGATCGGGGCCCGCCTCCACGACGCCGGCATCGACGTCCGCAAAACGAAACCGTACACGAGGGACGATACAGCCTACCGCGAGTTTCTCGTCAAGCTCTCACGGATCAGGGGGCGGATGCACACCCGCGAGGGAAAGAGGATCGCCGCCGCCCGGCACAGGTTCATGGTCGGATTCTTCGACCGCCTGAACAGGGAGACCGAAGGGGCGTTGTAGACGGCGGGCCGCGCCCCCGGAGGGCGCGCGGCCCGCGAGGAGGCGATCATGGCGTGGCACCAAGTCTATGACCCGCTGCGGAGCGGCTGGCTTTCGACCCTCGTCGCCGCGCTCCCCATCGTCATCCTGCTCGGCGGGCTGGCCGTCCTCCGGCTCAAGGCCCACGTGGCCGCCTCGCTCGGACTCGCCTCTTCCCTGCTCGCGGCAGTCTTCGTCTTCACGATGCCCGCCGGCATGGCCCTCCGGACCGCTGGCCTGGGCGCCGCCTACGGGCTCTTCCCGATCGGCTGGATCATCCTCAATGTCATTTTCCTCTACGACCTCTCCGTCGAGAAGGGTTATTTCCGGATCATGCAGGACAGCCTGACGGGCATCACCAGGGACCGCCGCCTCCAACTCCTCCTCATCGCCTTTTCCTTCGGCGCCTTCTTCGAGGGGGCAGCGGGCTTTGGGACGCCGGTGGCCGTCACCGCGGCCATCCTCATCGGCCTCGGCTTCCCGCCCCTCCCGGCGTCGGGACTCTCGCTCGTCGCCAACACGGCGCCCGTGGCCTTCGGGGCGCTCGGCACGCCCCTCATCGCCCTCGCCGCGGTCACTGGCCTGGACGTCAGAGACCTGAGCGCCATGGTAGGCCGGCAGCTCCCGTTTTTCTCCGTCCTCATCCCCTTCTGGCTCGTCTGGGCCTTCTGCGGCTTCCGGAAGATGCGGGACGTCTGGCCGGCGCTCCTCGTCGCGGGCGTGTCATTCGGCGTCCCGCAGTGGTTCATCTCCAACTTCCACGGTCCGTGGCTCGCGGGGATCGGCGCGGCCGTCATCTCCATGGCCTGCCTGGTTCTCTTTCTGCTGAAATGGAAGCCCAGGGAGATCTACGGATTCGGAGGCGAGGCGGGAGCCGCCGGCCCGGCCTCCATCCGCCCCCACGCCCCAGGGGCCGTGGCTCGCGCCTGGATGCCCTGGCTCGTCCTGACCGTTCTGGTCTTTCTGTGGGGGATCCCCGCGGTCAAAGCCTTCCTGGACGGGATCTCCGTCATCCGTTATCCGGTCGCGGGGTTGGACCAGCTCGTTTTCCGCGTCCCGCCCGTCGTCGCAGGGGCCGCGCCCGAAACGGCTGTCTATACGTTCAACTGGCTGTCGTTCACCGGCACGGGAATCCTCATCGCCGCCCTTCTCTCCGGGTTCCTGATGGCGTGCTCGCCGCGCCGGTTCATCACAGCGTATTGGCGCACGCTCAAACGGGTCCGCTATTCGCTCTTCACCGTGGCCGCCATGCTCTCGCTCGGATACGTCACCCGCTACTCGGGGCTCGACGCGACGCTGGGACTGGCTTTCGCCCGGACGGGGATCCTGTACCCGTTTTTCGGGACCATGCTCGGCTGGCTCGGCGTGGCCATGACGGGGTCGGACACATCCTCCAACGTCCTCTTCGGGAGCCTGCAGAGGATCTCGGCCGGCCAGCTCGGCCTGAATCCCGTCCTGATGGCATCGGCCAACAGCTCCGGCGGGGTCATGGGGAAGATGATCGACGCCCAGAGCATCGTCGTGGCCAGCACGGCGACCGGGTGGTACGGCCACGAAGGCGACATCCTGCGCTACGTCTTTTTCCACAGCCTGGCGCTGGCGGGGTTGATGGGTATTCTCGTCCTCCTCCAGGCCTACGTCTTCCCCTTCACGCGGCTCGTCGTCCGCTGAGCGGAAACGTCCCTCCGGCTATCGCCGGTCAGGGAAGGGGCGCTCGGCCGGGCCCCGGTAGACGGCCTCGCCGAAGTTGATTGCGCGCATCAGCGGCTGGGACGAGACTTCTTCGAAGTAGTGCGCGGAAAGGCCCGTGAGTCGGCCGAAGATGAAGAGGGCCTTGGCAATCCGGGGCTCGAGCCCCATGTCGGCGACGATGGCCCCGATGACGCCGTCGACGTTGATGGGCAGGTCCAGGCCGCGGACCTCCCGGAGCACGCCGCCAGCGATCTTGGAGACCGCGACGCACATCCCGGCCAGTCCGGACCGCTCGGCCAAGCGCCACAGGACGTCGCGGCGGGGGTCCTGCGTGTGAACGCGGTGGCCCATGCCCTCGATGCGTTTCCCCCCGTCGATATATTCGCGGATGACGGCCCGCGTTGCGTCCTCGATCGGGAGCTTGCCGGACGCGGCGAGCGCGGCCACGCGGCGGAAGAAGACGGCCGCCTTCTCCCCTGCGCCGCCGTGAACGTCGGTGATGGCTCCCACTCCCTGGGACACGGAGACCTCATAGGAGGCCCGGACGGACGATGCGATCAGGGTCGCCTCGGCGGAGGGTGGCGTCACGCCGTGATCGACCGAGGCCACGATGATCGCTTCCAGCATGCGGGCGCGGGCGGCGTCTGCGGTTGGCGCGCCCGAGATCGCCCGCTCCACCAGGCCTGCGAACGTCCCGCCGGCCGCTTCCCGCAAAACCGGGGCATGCCCGTGGATATCGGCGAGATAGGCGGCGAACCGCCCCAGCGCGAATACCGTCTTGTCGACCTCCGCCGTCGGGCCCTCTGGTCGGAAGGACGCGAGCGCCGCGTCGGTCAGGAGATACTTCTGGAACGTCTTGGCCATGTCCTCCTCGGCGGTCCGGACGACCGCCGGCAAAGGCTCCGAGGCGGCCCGGAACGCCAGCCGGGCGAGCGCCTCAGCGCGCCCGGCACCCGGCAGCTCACCTCCCACGACGAGGTAGGCGGCTTCAAGGAGGGCGGCCCGTTCGATGACGTCCTGGAGCCTGTAGCCGCGGACGAGGAGCTTGTTGGGCTCAACCTTGGTAATCAGCGTCGTCCAGCCGGGCTTGGGCGGCGGCGCGTCCCACAGGGCTTGCATCCGCGCGTAATAACGCTCGGGCGCGAAATATGTTCTGTTCCCGAGCTTGGCCCGGACGACGTCGATCAGGTCGAACTGACTGTTGACGACCGGGACGCCGGCCGCTTCGAGCGCTCTTTTCTTGGACCGGAACGTTCCCGTTTCGAGCCCCGGCGTGACGACCGCACCGGCATGGCCCATGGTCTTGCCTTCCGGAGCGTGGGCACCCGAGAGAAGGGCCACCAGCGGCTTGGGGTATTTTTCGGGATGGGCCTGGATGTCCTGCGCGAGCATTTCCTCCTGGCAGCCGCCGATCTCGCCGGCGACGATGACCAGGTCGGTGTTCCCGTAGCTCATGGCCAGGGGCACGAGGTCACAGAAAGTCGAGCCGACGGCGCCGTCGCCGCCGACCCCGATGACCGCGTTCTGGGCGATGCCGACGCTCGCCATGGCGTCGGACATGTGGTAGAGGATGGCCCCGCTGCGCGAGATGATCGTGACCCCCCTCGATCCGACCTTGCCGGGCGCCGTCTCCTCGGGATAGAAGACGTCGGGTAGCATGCCGATCTTGATGCGCTCCGGCGGGAAGATGAGCCCGGGCGTGTTTCCGCCGATGAGGACCGTGTTGCGGGCCCGGGCGGCGACGATGACATCCCGGACGTCCCTGAGCGGAAGGCCCTCCGAGATGAGGACGACGAGCGGGATGCCGGACTCGATTGCCTCGAGGGCCGCCTCGCGGGCCGTCGAATGATGGCGCCAGACGGAGGCGGCGACGACGTCGGGGTGCTCGACCAGGCACTCCGCGACGGACCCGTAGACCGGGATCGTCTCGTGGACGCGCGTGCCTCCCTTGCCGGGCGCGATGCCGGCCACGAGCGACGTCCCGAACTCGAGCATCAGACCGGCGTGCTTGGCGCCCTGCCCGCCGAGGCCGATGATGACCGTATCCAGGCGGCCCGTCGCGGCGATCCGCGCCGCGAGCTCCGGTCGGATCGACTGTACGATGTGATAGAGCATGCCGTCCGTAGCGTTGACCCTGGCATCCATCATGTCCATCCTTTGACGTCGAAGGCGTAGCGGATCCCCTCCCGGATGACCTCGGCCATGATCTTCCGGTTGCCCACCGTGATGTGCATGTCTTTGAGCTCCTCCGGCGTCTCGCGATTGGCGCGCTCAAGGAATTCCCGGGCTCTGGGCAGGTCGGTGCCGACCATCCGGCCGAACACCGGGACCATCCGTCGCCCCTGGGCGTGCCTCGCCCGCAGGCACGAAACCAAGCCGCGGATGAAGACGTCACAGGAGGAGATGCCTCCGAACCGGGAAGTGATGACGAGGTCGACGAGCTCGTAGTCCATGAGCAGGTCGAACATCTCGGCCACCGTCTCCACCGCGGGACCGCCGCCCGAATCCATGAAATTGACCGGCACGACGCGCCCGCCGAAGAAGCGTTCGCCGACGTTGGCCACCTCGTCGATGGAGAAGATACCGTAGCCCGCGCCGCCGGGCACGAGCCCGATGTAGAGGCGCCGCGGATCCTTGACATGGTCCTCCGGGAGCAGGTCGACATAGAGGAATCCGGCGGTCCGGGCGCGGACTTCGTTCCGCGTCGGCTCGGCCACGTCGTGGCGGACTTCCTCCAGGCCGAGGAGTGCGAACAGCCCGCCCTGCCGGTAGACGCCGTTGTCGTCGAGGACGATCTTGGCGTCCGCGGCCACAGGGCCTCGCGGCGTGATGATCAGCGGGTTGATCTCGGCCACCTTGCAGTCGTATTTCTGGAACAGAGAATAGAGCCTGGAAACGATGTCCTTGAGGGCGCCGGCAAAGTCCTTTCCCCCGGGGAGCCCGGCACTCAGGAACGAAACGAGTTCGGACGCCTTGCCGTCGGGGAGGATCTTTTCATTCGCCGCGAGCTCGACCGCCAGGAGCCTGTCCGGTGATTCCCGGGCCACTTGCTCGATGTCGACGCCGCCGGCGGGGCTGACGATGACGCTGACGTTGAAATCGGCCGGGTTCATCGTGACCCCGACGTAGCAGGCCCCCTTCTCCTCGACGGCTTCCTCGACCATGAGCCGCTCGACGGCGCAGCCCCGGATCTTTCCGCACAGCATACGCCGGGCCAGGGAAACCGCCTCCGCCGCGTCTTTCGCCCTGCCGATGCCGCCCGCCTTGCCGCGGCCTCCGACGAGGACGAGGGACTTGAGCATGACCGGGAATGCCATCCCGCCAAGCTCGCCGACGTCGTCGGCCCGGCCGACGACACCGTACAGTTTGGGAACGGGAATGCCCTCCCGCTCGAAGACCCTCTTCGCTTCGTTTTCATAGAGTCGCATGTTGGCTTCTTCCCGGCCGCCGAACTCAGCCGGCGGTGAGCAGGCCGCCTTTCTTGTAGAGCGACATCTGGATCCCGGAAAACGGCTCGACCCGCAGCTTCTCGCCGGTCCCGTGCCGGGTCACTTCGCCCGAAGAGAAATCGATGGTGATCTCCTCGCCGCTGCGGAGGCCGAACCGGACGAGGTCGCCGGCGAGGACCGGAAGCCCGGCATTGATGGCGTTGCGCTCGTAGATCGCGCCGAAGGAGCGGGCGATGATCGCCCGCACGCCGAGGCTCTTGAAGCAGTCGACGGCCTGCTGGCGCGAGGAGCCGGCGCCGAAGTTGCCCCCGGAGACGACAATGTCGCCGGGCGCGGCCTTCCGCGCAAAATCCTCCCAGCCGGCGAGATTGCCGAACGTGTATTGGCCCATCTGGGCGATGTCCATGATGGCCAAGTGCCGGTTGTGGAAGATCATGTCCGTATCGATGTTGTCCTTGTCGATGACCCAGACCCTCCCCCGGACAACGATGGGCCGATCCGCGGGGGGCACGGCTTTGGGGGCGGTCCCGACTGCAGGCGCCGCGGCGGCCGGCTTCACGGCCAAAAACGGGACCGGCCGTTCGGGGATCGCATCGGCCGCGGTGATGACGCCGGCGACGGCCGAGGCCGCGGCCGTGGCGGGCGAGGCCAGGTAGACGTTCCCCTTGCCCTGCTTCCCCGCGAAATTCCTGTTGCCGGTGCTGACAGTGACCTCGCCCGGGCCGTTCTGGCCGATCTGTCCCTCGGCGCAGCCGGCGCAGCCGGCGTTGCCCACCAGAGCCCCGGCCTGCATAAAAGTCTCCATAAGGCCGTCGTCGAGCGCATGCTGCCAGACGGCCCGCGTCGAAGGCACGATCTTGAGGACGACGCCCGGGGCGACGCGGCGGCCCTTGAGAATGGCCGCCACGGCGGACAGGTCCTCGTAACGGCCGTTGGTGCACGACCCAACGAAGGCCGAGTCGATCTTCGTGCCCGCGACCTCCCGGACCGGGACGACGTCCTCGGGATGCCCGGGGCGCGAGACGAGGGGGACGAGGTCCGAGAGGTCGATCGCGACCTCCCGGTCGTAGACGGCGTCGCCGTCAGCGAAGATGGGCTTGTACGCCTTCCCCAGTTTGTCGAAGTGGTCGAGGACGGCCTTGTTGGGAGGGAAGAGGAGGATGATGGCCCCCATCTCCGTGGCCATGGAAGCGATCGTGATCCTGTCGCTGAGCCCGAGGGCGTCTACCGCACCGCCATGGAGCTCGGCGCTCGCGCCGAGAAGCCCCGAGGCGCCGAACTCGCGGAGGAGCCGGAGCGCGATGTCCTTGGCCGTCGTCCCCGGGCGCGGCGCGCCCTCGAGGACGATCCGGACCGAGGGCGGGACTTTGAACCAGATGCGCCCATAGGCCCAGGCCGCGGCGATGTCCTGGTCGCCCATGCCCTGTCCGAAGGCCCCGACAGCCCCCAGGATGTTGGCGTGCGAATCGGTCGAAACGAAGGTCCCTCCGGGCACGATGAGGCCCTCGTCGACCGCGATGTGCGTGCCGATGCCGGAGTCGATGTCATAAACGGCGATGCCGCGTTCCCTGGCGAAGACCCGGCTGAGCTGCTGGTTGGCGGCGTATTTCTGGTCCGATCCGCCTGGGTTGCAGTCGAAGGTGAAGAAGGTCCGGGCTGGGTCGTCGATCGGCAGGCCGTTCGCCCGCAGGTTCTTGACGACGCTGGCGCCGCCGAAGTCCCGCGCGACCCGGGCGTCTATGAAGACGTCGATGATGTCTCCCGGTCTGACGACCGGGAGCCCGGAATGATCCGCGAGGATCTTCTCGATCATGGTGTGGCCCATCTCGGCCTCCGTTTCGAAGTTTTCGCCCGATGAGGGCCGGCCTTCTCCCGCCCCGCAGCCGGCCCTGCCCGATCAGCCCTCGATGAGGGCCCCTTTTTGTTTCATCACCAGCGGATCGAACGTGGCGAAGTCCGCCTGGTGAATGAGCACGGCCTCGACGACCTGCGGTCGGCCCTCCCCCTCCTTCGCGTGGCAGACGATGATATTGATGATGTCGCCGGGCAGGCCGCATTCGGCGGCCAGCATCGCGCCCGAGACGGGGTGCCGGGCGTATTTTCCGGCCAGGCTCTTGCGGTAGCCGCCCAGGCCGTCGGGCTCGATCTCAAGGAGCTTGCCGACATCGTGTAGGAGCCCGCCGGCGTAGAGCCGGTCGAAATCGACCCCGTAGGGCAGACGGGCGTAGGCCTCCGATTGGGCGCGCCCGAGGCCCGCGGCGCCCTCCGTGACGGCGACCGTGTGCTCGACGAAGCTGACCCCGCACGTGTCCGTGAGAAGGGTGAAGGGGATCTTCTTCAGCTCCTCGACCGACGCCCAGCGGCCTCGTTCGCAGGCCAGGACGAATGTCCTGACGACTTTGGCGCGTAGCTCCCGGTCCCGGATGCCGTCCAGCTGTTTGCGGAAGAGCGATTCAATATCCTTTTCTCGGATCATGAGGGCCTCCTGGGACACAGCCGGCGGACGTCGGGACGGCCGGGGTTCCCCGAACGAGTCCCTACGATAGCATTAGCCGGGGGGCTTTTTCAAGCCTCGGAGCCCGTGCCGGACGCCCCGATGGCCTGGGCCAAGCCGGCATCGGGCCGAGGGCTGGAGGTTTGACATCCAGGCGTTGAACAGATATACTTTTTCTTTCCTTCGGGATGGCGTTAACGCATTGATTAAATTGAAGATGAGGATTATTCGAGAGTGACTTCGGCAGCCGAACAGTGGGTCGAGGCGCAGGAGAGACTGGCTCGGCCCGAACATGTTTACTGGTGCGACGGCTCCGAGGGGGAGGCCTGGCGACTCCTCGAGATCGGGATGAACGAGGAGCGCCTCAACGGGCCCGTTTTCCTCGAGCTCAACCACAAGACCTGGCCGACCGCCTACCTCCACCGCAGCCACCCGAACGACGTCGCCCGGACCGAGCACCTGACTTTCGTCTGCCACTCGGCGCGGGAGGCCTCGGGGCCGAACAACAACTGGATGGAGCCGGCCAAGGCCAAGAAGCTGATGACGGGGCTCTCGGACGGTTGCATGCGCGGGCGGACGATGTATGTCATCCCCTACATGATGGGCCATCCCGATTCGCCCTACGCCAAGGCCTGCCTCATGATCACGGACTCGACCTATGTCGCCGTCAGCATGCGAATCATGACCCGCATCGGCACGCCCATCCTGGAGAAGCTCCGCAACCGGGAGGACTTCATCAAGGGTTTCCACTCGATCGGCGACCTCAACCCCAATCGACGCTACATCATGCACTTCCCAGAGGAAAGCCTCGTCTGGAGCGTCGGCTCCGGCTATGGCGGCAACGCCCTGCTCGGCAAGAAGTGCGTCTCTCTGCGGATCGCCTCCTACCTCGGGCTTCGGCAGGGGTGGCTGGCCGAGCACATGGTCATCATGGGCATCGAGGACCTCCGGGGCAATATCACCTACGTCACGGCCGCCCTGCCCAGCGCCTGCGGCAAAACGAACCTGGCGATGATGGAGTCGGCCCTCCCGGGCTTCCGGGTCTGGACGCTCGGCGACGACATCGCCTGGCTCAACATCGGGCCCGACGGCCGCCTTTGGGCCATCAATCCCGAGGCCGGTTATTTCGGCGTCGCACCCGGCACGTCCATGAAGACGAACCCAAATATGATGCGGACGGTCCGGCGCGGGGCCTACAACCCGACCCTGTTCACCAATGTGGCCCTCGACACCGACCGGAACGAGCCGTGGTGGGAGGGCCTCGACGGACCCGTCCCCGGGCATATGCTCGACTGGCAGGGAAATCCCTGGACGCCGGCGTCCGGGACGAAGGGGGCCCACCTCAACTCCCGCTTCACGGTCGCCATCTCGAACTCGCCGATGCTCTCGAAGGAATACGACAACCCGAGGGGTGTCCCGATATCGGCCATCATCTTCGGCGGCCGGCGGACCCAGCTGATCCCCCTCGTCGTCGAGAGTCTCAACTGGGCCCACGGCGTCTTCCTGGGCGCCCGGATGGGCTCGGAGACGACGGCCGCAGCCACCGGGAAGGTGGGCGTCGTGCGGCGAGACCCCATGGCCATGCTGCCATTCTGCGGCTACAACATGGCTGATTACTGGCGCCACTACCTCAACGTCGGGAACCGGCTGACGCGGCCGCCGAAGATCTTCTCGGTCAACTGGTTCCGGGTCGACGAGAAGGGAAAGTTCATCTGGCCCGGCTTCGGCGACAACATGCGCGTCCTCAAGTGGATCGTCGACCGGGTGAAAAGCGCCGTCGGCGCCCGAGAAACGCCGGCCGGCTTGGTCCCCCGGCTCGAGGACCTCGATATAGGCGGCCTGGACATCCCGAAGGAAAAGCTCGAGAAGCTCTTCGCCGTCGACATGAAGGAGTGGAAGCCCGAGGTCGACGAGATCCGGAACTCCCTCAAGCCCTACCGCGGCCGGCTGCCGGCCGAGATACGCGAGCAGTTCGAGAAGCTCGAGCGGCAGGTCCGCTGAGCCCTCTCCCGCCTCCCTACGGCATGCCGCTCTTGTTTTCCACCGCGCCGACGAGTTAGAATAGTCCCGCAGGCAAAAGGCGGCTCGGATGAAAACTCTGTCCGCGGCCTTCGCCCTCGTTGGGGCCCTTGCCCTCGTGGCCGGCGTCGCGGCCGCGCAAACCGCCCGGAAAGACGTGCGCATCATCAGCGTCCGGGTGCTGGCCGACGAGGAGACCCGGGCCATTCCCGCGTGGAAAGACTCGGTCACAGGCCTCATGGCAAAGGTCTCCGCCGATTTCGAGAGGCTCTTCGGGATCCGACTCGACATCAGAGAGTTCGGGGCCTGGACCTCCGACGACTCCATCCAATCGCTGGACCTGCTCCTCGACGACCTCGACGCCCAAGCCGACAAGGCCGGTTGCGACGTCGTCCTTGCGTTCACGGCCCAGGAAACGCCTCGTTCGGGCACGCGCGGCTATTCCCTTTTCGAGCAGGGGATCATCCTGTCCACGTTCAACCGCGACGCGCAGACGCTCGAACGGGTCCTCGAGCACGAGTGGGGCCATATGTTCGGCGCGGCCCACATCGCGGACCCCGGGTCGATCATGGGCCACTTCATCAGGGGCACGCGCTTCGACGACCTGAACGCCCAGGCGATCCGGTTGAACAAGGACAGGTCCTTCAATGCTGTCGAATTCCCGCTCTCCAAGGAGGCCCGGGTGAAGGCGGCCGCGATCTACCGGGCCATCTGCGATTATAACCGGAGGGCCCCGGTGCGCGCGGATATCGCGGCGGCCGCGCCGGCGAAGGCCGGCGTGTCGACGGCCTACGAATTCCTGGGGATGGCCCCGGAGGGCGGGCCGGAAAATTCCCTTTACCTCGACGACGCCTATGTCCTTCTCGCCCGCATCTATCTGGAAGACAGGGGTTACGACGAGGCCCTGTCCGCGTGCCGGGCGGCCCTCGAGCTCAACCCCGATAACCTCGAGACGAGGAATCTCGAAGGCATCATCCTCCGCAGGAAGGGGCATCTCGAGGAAGCGATCAAGACCTACGGGGCCATCCTCAAGGCCAAACCACGGTCTCCCCGGTCTCTGTACAACCTCGGCATCGCCCAAGCCAAGGCCGGCGACACCGCGGGAGCGATGGACAGCTATCGCCGCGCCATCGGGCTCAAGGCGAACTTCCCCGAGGTCTTCAACAATATCGGCGACCTCGACCTCGGCGACGGGCGCCTCGACGAAGCGGAAGCGGCCTTCCTCAAGGCCGTCGCGCTCAACCCGGCCTTCGCCCTCGCGCGCTCCAATCTGGCCGAGGTCTATCTTCGGAAGAAGGAATATGAAAAATCCGCGGCGGAGGTCGCGTGCGCCCTCCGGCTCAACCCGGACCTGCCGGGCCCGCACAACGTCCGGGGAAATCTCGCCCACCGCGAGGGAAGGACCGGCGAGGCCGTTTCCGAATACGAGACGGCGATCGCTCTCGACCCCGGCTATGAAAAGGCCTATTATAACCTCGGCATCTGCCGATTCGAGGCCAGCGACATGTCCGAAGCCGGCCGGCTGTTCGCCAAGGCCATCGAGTTGCGCCCGGGATTCGCCGAAGCCCATGCGAGCCTCGGATACTGCCTGCTCAGGAGCGGGGAGAGCGACCGGGGGATCAAGGAGCTCCGGATGGCCCAGGACCTGGGGTTCGTCTCGGCGACAACTCATGTCAACCTCAGCTACGCCTATCTGCAGAAGAACATGTTCGACCCGGCGATCGCAGAGGCCCACAAGGCCCTGGAGATCGATCCGTCGCAGGCCCTCGCCTACAACAACCTGGGCATCGCCCTGGCCAGGCAGCAGAAATTCGCCGAGGCCGACGAGGCCTTCCGGAAGGCCTGCGGGATCGACCCAAAGAGCAAGGAGGCGATCGCGAACCTCGCCCGCCTCGAGATGCGCCTCGGAAAGCCCGAAGAGGCTTTGGACCTCTTTCTCAAGGCGTCGGCGCTCGACCCGAAGGACGGAACGCTCCACGCCGCGACCGCTGTCCTGTATTTCGAAAAGGGCGCCTTCCAACAGGCTTGGGAGCACATCCGCAAGGCTCAAGCCCTGGGAGCGACCGTCGATCCGGGGTTTCTGGAAGCCCTCAGGAAAAAGCGGGACGGTCGATAGGCCGGGCGGCGCGGCGGGGACGGCGTTGACAGCCTCCGGACCGGGTGATATAGTTCCCGCCAAGTTTTCTGAAGGTTCGAAGGGATCGGCGGCGGAAACGCCGGCCGGGCATGAAACTCGACACGACGGCTCTGATCAAGACGTGGGGATTGCCGGCGGCCACGTACATCTATTGCCTCGCGAGCGGCCTCATTCCCGTCATCAACGCGGAGGTCTTCCTCGTCGTCATCTCCTCCGCCCTGCTCCCCAGGTCCCAGCTCCTCCTGATCACGAGCCTCGCCGCCCTGGGCCAGATGACGGCAAAGTGCATCCTGTACATAGGCGTCCGGACGTCGTTTCGCAAGCCTCCCCGAAAGTACGAAGTCAAGCTCGCCCGGGCCCAGGAGAAGCTCGACCGCTGGCGCTACGGGGCCGGCGGTTTTATCTTCGTCAGCGCCTCCACGGGTTTTCCTCCCCTCTACGCCACGAGCTTGATGGCCGGGCTGCTCAAGCTCAACTTCCTCACTTTCCTTCTCTGCGGCCTGGCCGGAAGGTTCATCCGCTTCGGCGTCTTCCTCATCTTTCCCAACCTGATCAAGAGCCTGTTCTAAGGGACGTCCCGGGACAACCTCCGTGTCGGGCTGGGCTGCTCCGCCATAGTGCTGCCCGACGGTCGCAAAGCTCCGCTCTCTGCCGGATGGGGACGCGCCGGGACAGGGCCCGTCCGGTAAGGAGCGAAACTTCGGATTTGAGCTAAGGCTTTCTTCCGCGAAGGCCCTGGCGCGGCTTAAAAGCGGGTGTTGAAGACGGGCAGGACCTTGAGCCCCTTCGGGTTGTCGCGAACGATGTTGACGAGGCCGAGCTCAAACCCGTGGTCCACGCTCCAGGCATAATTCACGATGCCGACGGCGAGCCCGCAGAGGGCGAGCCCGCGGATCTCGGGCGCCCCGGCGCCAGCCCCGCAAATCGTGATCCCGACGAGCTCGTCTCCGGCGCCCGCGCCCACGCCGGCGACGACGACACCCTTAAGGATCCCGCCCGCGCCCACTCCCAGGCCGGCGAAGGCCGCCCCGGTCAGATCCTTGCCCGCCCCGGCGCCGAGTCCGCCGACGACCAGCCCCGTCACGTCGTCACCGGCCCCCACCCCCAATCCGCCGATGGTCAGCCCGCAAAGGCTCCGGCCCGCTCCGAAGCCCAGACCTCCCAAATTCAGACCGACGACGTCCCCGCCCGCGCCCGCTCCCAGCCCGCCGACGTTGATACCCCTGAGGTTGTTCCCGGACCCCATTCCGACGCCGCCGATGTTGATACCGGTCATGTCTCCGCCGCTGCCGGCGCCGACGAGCCCGATATTGACGCCCGTCATGCTCTTGTCCGCATCCGGACCGAGGATCCCGAACTGAAAGCCCGTTATGGCCCCGCCGCCGGGGATCAGCCCCAGCGAGAGGCCGCGGACGACGGAATCCTTGTTGTCCGTGCGGGGCTGCCAGAGGGTGATGTTGACCCCGGTGAACCGCCGGACCCCGCCGTCCCGGAAATTGAAACGCAGCCCCGTAAACTCCTTCGAATTGCCGAAGCTCACGCCCCAGTTCTTGGCCGGAACGTCCAGGCTTTGAGCGACGAGGACGGGGCTAGCAGCGATGCCCGCGACCATCAGAAATCCGCAGATAACTCCGAGACTCTTCCTCATCGACTGCCTTGGGTTCATGGAAACCTCCTCGTCGGCGGAGGGGCCGGCACGCGAACGCCTCCGCCTGTTCATAAGGATAAACGAAAACCGCTGGCCAAAGGTTCATTCCGGCAGGCCCGTGCCGCCCCTCGACGCGCCTCGCCGCCCGGCCTCCGACGCGCCCGGTCGAAACTGACCTCTCAGAAACGGTCGTGTCCGAACGGCCGCCAAATGGGCTATAATGAAACGAATCCCACGGAAAGGACGGTCGCGACATGAGAGGAAAGCAGAAACGCATCGAGGATTTCCACAAGAAAGACGAACTCATCGTCGTCACGGGCGCGGGGGGCTTCATCGGCGGCTCCCTCGTCCGCTATTTCCACGACAAGGGCTTCGCCCGGATCCGGGCCGTCGACAAGAAGCCCCTCCCCGACTGGTACCGGAGGACGCCGGGCGTCGAGGACCTGTGCCTCGACCTGAGTGAGCGGGATAGCTGTGTGCGGGCCTGCGAGGGCGCCGTCGAGGTCTACCAGCTTGCGGCCGACATGGGCGGCATGGGTTTCATCGAACGCTACCGCGTCGAGTGCCTGCGGAGCGTCCTCATCAATGCGCACATGATCGAGGCCGCCTATCGGGCCGGGGCGGACCGGTATTTCTTCTCCTCCTCCGCCTGCGCCTACAACACGGACCTCCAGAAGGAGCCGGGCAACCGGGCCCTCAAGGAATCTGACGCCTATCCGGCCATGGCCGAGCGAGGCTACGGCTGGGAGAAGCTGTTCTCCGAAATCTTCTGCCAGGAGTACTGGGCCGAGCGAGGCTTCAAGACGTTCATCGCCCGCTTCCACAATGTCTACGGCCCGAACGGGACCTGGGACGGCGGCCGCGAGAAGGCGCCCGCGGCCCTCTGCCGGAAGGTCATCGAGGCCAGCGATACTGGCAGCCTGACCGTCAACATCTGGGGCGAGGGGACGCGGACCCGGAGCTTCATGTACATCGACGACTGCCTTAACGGGATCGACATGATCACGCACTGCGACGAGCTCATCGCGACGCCTATCAACCTGGGCTCCTCCGAACTCGTCTCCGTCGACGACCTCCTGACGATCATCGAAGAGGCGGCCGGAGTCAAAGTCAAACGCACCTATGACCTCGGCGCGCCGAAGGGCGTCGGCGGCCGCAACTCCGACAACACCATGATTCGTAGGGTCCTCGGCTGGGAGCCGTCGACCCCCCTCCGCGAGGGAATCGCCAGAACGTACGCCTGGATCGAGGATCAGTACCGGCGTCGCAAAGCCGGCGAGCGAACGGTGCTCTGAATGATCCCCTATCGCCTGGCCCTGGCCGGAGGCTGGATCGACCAGCCGTTCGTGTCCGAGCGCAACCCGGAGCCGCCCGGCTCGATGGTCGTCATCTCGGAAGAGGCGCTTGCGGTCGGGATGCGCGTCAGGGTCAGGACGAAGTAGCAGGCGCCGGCAATAGCGAGAGTCTTCGTCTCCGGGCCTTGCGCTATGTCACCCGAGTCTTCCCGTTCGAGGAATTCCCGCCGTCCGCGTCTTCTCGGCCGGAGCGGGGGCGCGGACCCGGCATGTGGACCGCGGACGAGGCGGGCGCGTCGCCCGAGATCGAGGCCGCCTGCGCCGTGAATGGCTGTCCACCATCCCGTCCTGCCCGCGCCACCTGACCGACAGACTCCGCTTTGGGCGCTCCCCAGGCGGCCGTTCCGGCCCGGGCGCCGGTTTATTGACGGCCGCCGCCAGGACGGCGTATGATTGATTCCGATGTCACTCGTCAATCCCAACGCCCGGAGGGAATGATGTCTCTGAATCCGCAAAAAACGGCCTGGGGCCCCATAATCATCCTTGGGAGCGTCTGGGGCCTGTCCGAAGCGGCCCTCGGCATGTATCTCCGTCAGTGCGCCTCGACGGTCTCGGGCTCGCTGATGACGGGGGCGGCCATGTTCTTCCTGGCCGCGGCCTGGGCGGTCTCGCCCCGCATTCAGGCCGTCGCGGGGATGGTCCTTCTGGCCTCGCTCTTCAAGCTCTTCGACGCCCTGCTCCTCGGCTTGCCCGTTGCCCACGGCGCCGTCGCCAACCCGATCTTCGCCATCGTCATGGAGGGGACATCCTTCCTCGTCCTCATGAGCGTCGTCCGCAAGGGCCTGGTCTCCGGCCCGGCCGGACAGGGGGTGGCTGGCGGCCTCGGCGCTCTGCTCGCCGTGAACCTTTTTCCTCTGGTCAAGTTCGGCACGGGGATCGCGGCCTGCGTCGTGCCGGGGACGTCCTACCCGCTCTCCCTCTATTACGCGCCGATCGCCGTCGCCCTCTCGGCCCTGACAGTCCCGGCGGGCTTCTGGGCGGCGCGGGGGATCTCGTCGCTCGAGGCCCGTTTCGAGCCCACACGCCGGCGGGTGTTCGGCTGGCTCTCTCCGGCCGCTCTGCTCCTCTGTCTCGCGGCCCTCGCCCTTCTCAGGGCGGTTTGAGCCCCATCCCCTTCGAAGGACTCCGCCGTGGAAAAGCGTTCTGAACGGAAAACTGCCCGCGGCGTCAGCCGCAGGGACTTCATCAAGGGCATGGGCACCGGCGCCCTGGGCACGGCCGTCCTTCCCCGGCTCTTCGCCCAGGAGGCGATCGAGACGAAAAAGGGCCGCGTGCCCGTTTACGACAAAAAGACCATTTCCCTGACCGTCAACGGCGCTGCGATAACCGTCGCCGCGGCCGCCAACGAGACGCTCCTCGACGTCCTGCGGGACCGTCTCGATCTCACCGGGCCCAAGAAGGTCTGCGACCGGGGAGAGTGCGGCGGCTGCACGGTGCTCCTCGACGGGGCGCCGATTTACGCCTGTATGTATCTGGCCATCCGGGCCGACGGACGGGCGATCACGACCGTCGAAGGCCTGGCGCGCGGCGACAAGCTCCATCCCGTTCAGGAGGCCTTCATCGAAAACGACGGCTACCAGTGCGGCTTCTGCACCCCCGGCTTCCTTGTCACGACTGCCGCGCTCCTCGAAAAGAACCCCTCGCCGACGGCCGGCGAGATCCAGCAGGCGCTTTCGGGCAACCTGTGCCGCTGCGGCAACTATGTCAGGATCCGCAAGGCCGTCGCGGCCGCCGCGGCCAAAATGAAAGAGGCGTGAGATGGCCCGCAAGACGCCAGCCGACATCGGGAACGACAGCCGCATGTATATCGCCGAGGCGCGTGGCCAGGACCGCGCCGTCGCGCCCGCGCAGGCCGCTCCCGCAGCCCCGGAAGCGCCGGGTACGCCCGCCTACAAGTACATCGGAAAATCCACGCGCCGGATCGACGGCCGCCTGATCGTCATGGGAAAGGCCAAATATACTCACGACATCCGGCTCCGTGGCCTGCTCACCGGAAAGATCCTGAGGTCGCCGGTCGCTGCGGCGGAGGTCGTGTCGATCGACCTCGGACCGGCCAAGAGCCTGCCCGGGGTCGTGGCCGCGATCCCGCTGGCGGAGGGGAAGGTCCGCTACGCCGGCGACCAGGTCGCGGCCGTGGCCGCCGTGAGCGAGGCCGCCGCCGAGAAGGCCCTCTCCCTCATCCAGGTTGAATACAAGGCCCTTCCGGCCGTCGTCGAATGGGAAAAAGCCCGGGAGCCGGGCGCCCCGCAGGTCCGCGAGGGGAAGCCCAACGTCGAGAAGCTCAACGAGGCGGCCCGGGGCGACGTTGAGGAGGGCTTCCGGGAAGCGGACGTCGTCCTCGAGCGGACCTACCAGACGGACTTCGAGATCCACCACTCCACCGAGACCCACGCGAGCATCGCGTCTTGGGACGAGGGCCGGCTCACGGTGTACGATTCGACGCAGAACGTCCACGGAGTCTGCGACGGCCTCGCCCGGGCGCTAAAGATCCCGGAGGCCGACGTGACGGTCATCAAGAACTACATGGGCGGCGGGTTCGGCAGCAAGCTCGGGCTCAACGAGCACACCGTCGTCGCCGCTCTTCTCGCCAGGGAGGCGGGCCGGCCCGTCAAGATCGTCCTGAGCCGCCGCGACAACTCCCTCTGCGTCGGCTACCGCCCCTCGAGCCGCCAGACCTACAAGGGGGGCGTGCGGAGGGACGGCACGCTGACCGCCCTCAGCGTGCTCAACTACACCAGCGGCGGTCTGGGCCCCGGCGACGAGGTCGCCGAGATGACGGCCGAGCTCTACCGCTGCCCCAATTTCAAGGCCGAGGAGTACACGGTCTTCACGAACACGGGAGAATCGCGCCCGACGCGGGCGCCCGGGAACACCCAGGGTGCGTTGGGACTCGAAAGCTTCATCGACGAGCTGGCGGCGGCGATCGGCATGAACCCCCTCGAGCTGCGGAAAAAAAACTACGCGACCCGCAACCGAGGCGACACCGGCCTCCCGTATTCGACCAAGGGCCTCGACAAATGCTACGAGGCCGGCGCCAAGGCCATCGGCTGGGAGCGGCGCAACAGGAAGCCCGGCGACGGGAGCGGCCCCGTCCGCCGGGGCATCGGCATGGCCTCGAGCATGTGGTGGGGCGGCGGCGTGCCGGGAACCCTGGCCGACGTCGTCCTCTACCCCGACGCGAGTGTCGAGGTCGTCTGCGGGACGCAGGATCTCGGCACCGGCACGCGGACGCACATGGCCGTCGTCGCGGCCGAAACCCTCGGCCTCGAACCGCACGAGATCACGGTGAGGATCGGCAGCTCCGACTATCCCTGGGCGCCGGCCTCGGGCGGCAGCATGACCACGCCTTCGGTCGCGCCGGCCGTCCGGGACGCGGCCCTCAAGGCCGTCGAGCGCCTGAAGCAGGTCGCGGCCCGAAAGCTCGAGGCCAAGCCCGAAGAGATCGTCCTGGAGAATCGCACCCTCGGCGTCCGCGGCGTTCCCGGAAAATCGCTCGGCTTCGCCGAGGCCTGCCGGGAGCTCCGCCGGGAAGCGGTCTTCCACGGCGAGCGATCCGGCTACCCCGGCGACAAGTATGCCTTCAACACGTTCGGCGCCCATTTCGCCGAGGTCGAGGTCGACTGCGAAACGGGCCGCATCCGGGTCCTCCGGTACGTCGCCGCGCACGAGAGCGGCCAGATCATCGATCCGCAGACGGCCGAGAGCCAGGTCATCGGGGGGGTTACACAGGGGCTGAGCGCCGGGCTGTTCGAGGAGCGCGTCATGGACTCGACGCTCGGCTATCCCGTCAACCCCAACCTCCGCGACTACAAGATCGCGACGGCCCTGGATATGCCGGAGGAGATCACGACGATCTTCGTGGGCGTCGCAGACCCGAGGCTCAACAACCTCGGCGCAAAGGGCCTCGGTGAACCGCCCCGCATCCCGAGCTCGGCGGCCATCGCCAACGCCGTCTACAACGCCATCGGCGTCCACGTCGGCGGGATCCCCATGACGCCCAACAGGGTCCTCGCGGCCCTCAAGCGCAAGGAGGCCGGATCATGAAAGAGTTCAGGATCGCGCAGCCGAAGACGCTCGACGAGCTCGCGGCCCTCCTGGCGGAAACGAAAGCCGGCACGGCCCTCATGGCCGGCGGCACCGACCTCATCGACACGCTTAAGAGCGGCGTCGCCGCGCCCGACATCGTCGTCGACCTCCAGGGGATCGAGGCGCTCGCCGGCATCTCCCGGGACCGGGAGGGTCTGCGGATCGGGGCGGCAGCCCGCGTCGTCGAGCTCGCCGAGGACCCCGGCGTCGCCCGCGATTACCCCATCCTCAAGGAAGCGGCGTTGTCGCTCGCGACCCCTCAGCTGCGGAACGTGGGCACGGTCGGCGGCAACCTCTGCCAGAGGCCGCGGTGCTGGTACTTCCGCGACCCGGCAGTCGTCTGCCGCAAGAAGGGCGGCTTCAACTGCTTCGCCTTCCAGGGACGGAACAAATATCATGCCATCCTCGGCGGGAGCGCCTGCTTCATCGTCTATCCCTCGGACCTCGCTCCGGCCCTCATCAGCCTGGGGGCGCGGGTCACGATCGGAGGCGCGGCGGGCGAGAAGGTTATGCCTCTCGAGGAGTTCTACAGGCTTCCGTCGGTCGACGTGACCCGGGAGAATGTTCTCGGCGTGGGCCAGTTCCTGAAGGACGTCCGGGTCCCGGCACCGAACCCGGGCCAGAAGGGTGCCTACGTCAAGATCAAGGAGCGGAGCACGTGGGATTTCGCCCTCGCCTCGGCCGCCGTCACGGGCGTCGTCAGGGGACGTGCCTTCTCCGAGATCGCCATCGTCGCGGGAGGGGTCGCCCCCGTCCCGTGGCGCATGAGGAAGGCCGAAGACATGCTCCGGGGCCGGCCTGTGACGGAGGCCCTTGTCGCCGCGGCGGCCGGCGAGGCCTTGAAGGAGGCCAGCCCGCTCGCGGAGAACGCCTATAAGAAAGACCTCGCCGCGGCGGCCCTGAAGCGGGCCGTCCTCGCGCTTCTCTGAATGGGGGTATGGAGATGGTCTCGCTCGCACTCGGGTTTTTCACGCCGTTCCTCCGTCGTCCGCCTCGGCGGCTGCGGAACTGCGCATTTCGATCCGCGCCTGGGGAGCGGGCTTAATGGCATCTGAGGCCCTCGTTCCCGCTTTCCGCGTGCTCACACATCCTCGCCGCCCGGAAGCCCAGGTGCCCTCAGCGTCCGACTGCGGAAGGCTAAACCCTCGAACGGCTCGCTTCGACCATCCCCATACCCCCAGCCAATAAATCGTTAAGAAAGGTACAATGAAATACAGCTTACCGAAACTGCTCGAAACGGTCATCCGGGAGAAGCGGCCCGTGCTGGCGACGATCGTTGAGGCCGAGGGCTCGACGCCCCAGGTCCCGGGGGCCACGGCGATCTTCGGGGACCACGGCCTCGTGGCCGGCACGATCGGCGGCGGCGTCCTCGAGGGCCGGACGCAGGCCATCGCCCTCCGGGCGCTCGAAGACAAGCGCCCGAGGCTCGCGGAATTCCGGCTGGACGCCGACATCGGCGACAAGGAGGGTGCCGTCTGCGGCGGGGCCGCGGCTGTTCTGGTCGACCCCCTCGTCGCGGACGCCCGCCCCGTCTTCGAGCTGGCCCTGGAAGGCTTCCGGAAACGGCGGCCGGGTCTCATCCTGACAATGATCCGGCCCCTCGGGGGGGAATTTGTCCACACGGCGCGCGAGTGGGTCCCGGAGAGCGGCTTTTCGGACCCGGGGCGGCCGCACGCCGCGGCCATCGGGCCGCCGGACCTGGCCGCCGTCCTGGCCGCGGGAAGGGCAAAGCTCTGGAAGTTCGACGATTTCTCCGTCTTCGCGGAGCCGGTCCGTCCGCTGCCGCGGCTGGTCATCGCCGGCGCCGGCCACGTGGGCCGGGCCGTGGCCCGGCTGGGCAGCCTGCTCGACTTCGAGGTCACGGTCATCGACGACCGGACCGAGTTCGCCAACGCCGGCAACATCCCCGAGGCGGACCGGATCGTCGTCGGCGGCATCGCCGACGCGCTCCGGGCGGTCCCGGACTCGCCCGACAACTTCTTCGTCATCGTGACGCGCGGGCACGAGGGGGACGCCGAGGCGCTCCGGGCGGTCATCGGCCGCGGCGCCGCGTATGTCGGAATGATCGGCAGCCAGACCAAGGTCGACCTCATGCGCCGCGAGTTCCTGGAAGCGGGCTGGGCGACCGTGGAGGAGTGGGCCGAAATCCATGCCCCGATCGGCCTCGAGATCCGCTCGAAGACCGTCGAGGAGATCGCCGTCAGCATCGCCGCGGAGCTCGTCCTCGTCCGGGCGGGGCGGAAAGAGAAGGACGAGCCATGATCTGCGCCATCGTCCTCGCCGCCGGCGAGTCCCGGAGGATGGGAACTCAGAAGCTCCTCCTGCCTTTCGGCGGCTGCACGGTTATCGAGACCATCGTCCGCACGGCGCTCGAATCGAGCGTCGAGGAAACCCTGGTCGTCCTGGGGGCGGACCGCGAGAAAGTCAAGGAGGTCCTGCAGTCCTACCCGCTGACGTTCGCCATCAACGAGAACTATCGCTCGGGGATGCTCTCGTCGGTCCAGGCCGGCTTCCGGGCCCTGCCAGGCGGAACCCGGGCGGCCGTCGTGATGCTGGGTGACCAGCCGTCCGTGTCCCGGGAGATCGTCGACGGCCTCGTCCGGGCATACAAGGACGGCACCCGGGGCATCATCGTCCCAGTGCACGGGGGACGCCGCGGCCACCCCGTCCTGATCGACGCAGGTTACAAGAGCGAGATCCTCGGGCTCGACCCAGCGATCGGGCTACAGCAGCTTGTACGCGGCCACCCCGAAGACGTTCTCGAGGTCCCCGTCGAGGCGGCCGGCATCCTCAAGGACCTGGACCGTCCCGGAGACTACCGGAAGGAAACCGGCCGAACGCCGGGGAAAAAAGGATGACGCCGCCGTCCGGCCGCCCGGGCTAAGGGAGGGAGTATCTGAAGGCTGCCCGCTCCTCAGGACCTGGACTGGCCCGAAACCGAGAGGCCTTTCCCGCCCCTTTTCCCCGTTCTCTTCCCGGCCCGTTTCAGGTTCTCCGCCACCCTGAACCGGACAATCCGGCCGATCAGCTCCAGCGGCAACGGCCGTCCGATGGGGAACCGGACGGTCCCTCTGGCGAGCTCATAGCCGGCCAGCTCTCGCCTGAAGGCCCGGATCCCGCTCGACGTCGGGTAAAATCCGATGTGCTTCCGGAAGGCCGCGAAGTGGACCACGTAGCCTTCCAGGGCGAACGTGGGGATCCCGTAGCTGATTCTCTCCTCTGCGCCCGGGGCGGCCTCCTGTACCGTTTCCCGCAATTCCCGGAGCGTCTTCCGGACGTCTTCTGGAAACGAGGCGATGTATTCGTCAATCGTCCGGAACGCAGCGCGGCGTCTGTCCATGCACCTCTTTTCGCGATCGGCCCGATGATAGGCCCGCCGGCGGAGAGGTGTCAAGAGCGCGCTTTTGCCGGCCGGGGCTTTGTGGTATATATCGTCCTGAAGAGAGGCGCGGGAATGAGGACGAGAGCCGGTTTCCTCGGGCTGCTCGTGCTCGGCCCCGGCAGGCCCGAGGGCCACTACTGGCTGGGCGTGGACTACGGCGTGTACGGCCAGGCCAAGGGCGTCCTGAGCGGCTTGTCCCTTGTCGGCTCAATCAAGGATGAGATGAACAAGGAGCTGGCCATCGACCCGTCCTACGACGACGGCGGCCCAGACCGAGCCCTGGGGCGGATGTACTACGAGCTGCCCGGGATCTTCGGCAGCGGCAAGCAGAAATCGCTCGAGCAACTCCTGAAATCCGAGAGGATGGGCCCCTGCGTCGGGCTGACCCGCATCTACCTCGCCGACACCTATCTGGCCCTGAAGGACGTGGCGAAGGCGCGGCAGGATCTCGAGTTCGTGATCGACACGGAGCCCGGCCTGCAGCCTAACCCCGAGGCCGCCCGGGAGAAGCAGATGGCCCGGGAGAAGCTCGAGAGCAAGGAATTCCAGGTCAAGTGACCGTCCCTGCCGCCGTCCCCGTCCTCTATGAAGACGACGATTTTCTGGCCGTCGACAAGCCCGAGGGCGTCGTTTCAGTCTCCGAGGCGGGGCAGGGCGGCCTCCCCGCGCTCGTGAGCGGCAGCGGGGTTTATACGGGAAGGCTTTACCCGGTCCACCGGCTCGACCGGGAGGCGAGCGGCGTCATCGTCTTCGCCAAGAACCCCGGGAGCCATCGCTTCCTCAATGCCGCGTTCGAACGGCGCGATGTCCGGAAGGCCTACCTGGCCCTCGTCCTGGGGGTCATGAATGCCAACAGGGGGATCATCGACAATCCCGTCCGCGAGTTCGGCTCGGGGCGCATGGGCGTCGACGCGAAGCGGGGCAAGCCCTCGACGACCGAGTTCAAGGTCGTCAGGCGCCTGAGAAGGCACACGCTCCTCCGCGCCTTCCCGCTCACCGGGCGGCGCCACCAGATCCGCGTTCACCTTTACGACCTCGGGCACCCGATCGCGGGCGACCTCAGGTACGGCGACTGGGACGTGCAGAAGGAATACCCGCGGTTGATGCTCCACGCCCTGGAGATCGAATTCGCCCTGCCCTCGGGCGAGCGTCTGAAGATCGAGGCGCCGGAGCCGGAATCGTTCCGGTCGGTCGTGGCTCAGCTTTCGGCCTTTGCGATTTGAGGTTTTCCAGATTTCAGGCGTACGGAAGCCTTCCAGACCAATTCAAGGGCCAACCCCAAAAGGCCTCCGAAAACTATATCTTTTTCGATTGAGACCAAGAGGAGCCTGCAGCCCATCAAGAGATAGACGACCATCGTCGTAACGCCGACGAATAGGCCTATGCTTAAGTCCTCGTTTTCGATGCCGAAAAATCGGACTTAAGGATTCGGGAGATCAGATTCCGGGCGTTCCTTAAGTCCCCGTTTCTGACGGCAAAAACAGGGGCTTAAGGCGGAAAATGGGCCTAAGAACGGGTCTAATTTATTTTTTTTGTGTGAGATCGTATGGTCCGACCCCAATCTCCGATCTCGACCGGATGGCGTTGTACTCGCGCAGCATGATGGCGAGATCTTCGGCCCGCAGGGACGCGCCCTCCTCGGTCTTCTCCCGGAGCAGCCGCTCCGGCAGCCGGTCCTCCTCCGCGCCGAGCCCTTCGCGGGCGTTGAAGGCGCGCGTCCGTTGCGTCACCTCGTTCGCCAGGTCCTCGAGTTCGCGCTTCGAAAACGCGAGGCCGGTCGCCGCGGCGATGGTCGTCCCGAGCTCCTCCCAGAGGACGATGTCCCGGAAGAAGCGGCAGAGGACGAGGCAGTCAAAGAGGGCCGCCCGGTCCTCGTAGTCGACGAAATGGGCCGCCTTGCCCGGAATCCGCTCTTTATCCTCGAGGCCCGAGAGCTCGGCCTTGTAGAACGTTCCCCTCAGGTGGCACGCCCCCCGGGCCGCCGTGGCGTAGGCCAGAGCCATGCCCTTGAGCGCGCGCGGCTCGAAGCCGGCCGGCTCGAGCCCCTTGACGTGGACGGCCAGGTCCTCGAGCCCGAGTTCCACTGCCGCCCGCCGGATCCCCTGCCCCAGCACCGCGCCGACGTCCTCGCCCGCGGCGATGAGCCGGAAGAGCTCGGCCATCCTGTCGGGCTGGTTGTAGTCGATGTCCCAGCCGAGCCGGCCGCGCTTCCGCGCCTCGACGGCGAAGGCGGCGATGTTGCCCGCGCTCATCGTGTCGAGGCCCAGCTTGTCGCAGAGGTCGTTGAGCCAGGCCACTTCCTCCAGGCTCTCGACGAGGTTGAGCCCGCCGAGGGCGTAGATCGTCTCGTACTCCGGCCCCTCGATCTCGAGGCCCGCGTGCCGGCCCCTCCGGACGCGCGTGAATTTCGTGCACTGGAGGAAGCAGTTCGGGCAGGGGTGGGAAACGACGTCGAAGTTCGCGACCATGTATTCGGCCGAGAGGTTTTCCCAGCCCGAGAAATGCCCCGATCTCCAGTACCGCGTCGGGAAGCAGTTCTGGGCATTCGTCGCAGCGACCTGCATCGGCGTCCCGTACTTCCGGTAGAGGGCCGAGACCGGGTGCTCTCTCCCCTTCTCCGCCACGTCCCGGACGGCCTGCCGCATGAGCTCGGGGTCCGCAATCTCCGCCCGCATCCCCCCGCTGAACGAGATCCCCTTGACGTTCTTGGCGCCGAGGACGGCGCCAAGCCCGCAGCGCCCCAGGCTCCGCCAGCGGTCCGACTTGACGCAGGCGAAACGCACGCCGCGCTCTCCGGCCGGACCGATGGACATGCCCCGCGCCCCCGGGGGAGAAACCTTGAGCAGCGCCTCTTCGGCCAGAGCGGTCGTCCACCCTCTGTACGGCGCAGCGTCCTTGAAAGCCACGCCCCGCTCGTCGACGACGACGAACGCGAGGGCGGGCGACCGCCCTTCGAAGACGACGGCGTCGATGCCACAACCCTTGATCTTCGGCGCCGCCGTCCCGCCGCAGTAGGACTCGGCGAAGCCCCCCGTGGCCGGGCTCTTGGCGAAGGCCGCGAAACGCGACTGCCCCCACATCGCCGACCCCGTGACGGGGCCGACGGTCAGGATGAACCGGTTTTCGGGCGACAGCGGGTCGACGCCGGGCGGGTTCTCCGCCTCGAGGAGCGCCATTCCCAGCCCCTTTCCGCCCAGGGTCCGGCGCAAAAGCTCATCGGGAATCTCCTCGTAGGAAAAAGCTTGATCAGTCAGGTTGATCCTGAGAAGCTTGTGGAAAACGCCTTTGACTTTCAGCTCTTCTTTCTACTTTCTCCCGACTCAAGCTGACCGGCATCAATGGTCAGATTATTCGGGGCGTCAAATCTCTGCAGTCCTATATTAAGAATCGGCACAATCGCAGCCGGAGTGAGATCGGCTGACGGACCCTGTCCGATGTTAGCTCCTTGTATTCCGAACTTAATGGATATTCCCCATAACCCAGATCTGATTTTGTTAAAACGAATCAGAGCCTCGGCCACTTCCCTATAACTGAACTCGATATTCTTGATTTCAGGCATTATGTTCTTCTCCATAATTTCAATGAATAGTCATTTCTGCAGTTGTGACAGAAGAATCGGCCTTCAATGGAATATCGCGGCGTATTTCTTCAGTCACGGCCGTTTTCACTGGTATCGATAAGCGCTGATTATATAGATATTCTTCAATCGTATCTCTGAGCGCATCTCTGAGCGCCTGGGCTGGATTATTAATATATTCCTTAAGCGCGTTGTTAATCATTGTCTGATAATTACCTCCGCCTTTAGCTTCCACCTGAGATCGGAACCATTCGATGACGTCATTATCCAGGCGGATGGTGATGCGGATTTTCCTCGGAGAGGATCTGTCGATAGCCCCTCTTATGCCCTTGCTGAAATCATATTCTCTTTTCATTGCTTACTCTCATACTGTCTTCGTTCGCTCCTTGTCGCCTTTCTCGCAGAGACGATCCTGATATCATCAAATTGCCAATAATAAACGACAACCAATATCCTGCTAAAAGCGTCCAACCCGATACCAACAAAACGCTGTTCATCCGGATCATCGTCCGCGATCGTTATCATCCGCTCGTCCGAAAAAACGGATGCCGCGTCCGAGAAACGAATCCCATGCTTTTCCTGTTTTCTTCAGCCTTCTTCGGATCCCACTGATAATTCATTATTATTGTATGCACAAATGTGCATAATGTCAAGAAAATTATTCTTTATACAAGACCTCCCCCCTCCCGGAAATTCTCATTCGCCCGGCTGAAGGCCGGCGTCAGCCGAGGTATTTTTGGAAGAAGTCGTTGCCCTTGTCGTCGACGATGATGAACGCCGGGAAGTCCTTGACCGTGATCTTGAAGATGGCCTCCATGCCCAGCTCGGGGTAGGCCAGGATCTCCTGGCTCGTGATGCAGTCCTTGGCCAGCCGCGCGGCCGGCCCGCCGATCGAGCCGAGGTAGAACCCCCCGTAGGTCTTGCAGGACTCCGTGACGCCTTTCGACCGGTTCCCCTTGGCCAGCATGACGAGCGACCCGCCCCGTTTCTGGAAGATCGGAACGTAATCGTCCATGCGCCCGGCCGTCGTCGGTCCGAAGGAACCCGACGGATAGCCCGGCGGCGTCTTGGCCGGACCGGCGTAATAGATGATGTGGTCCTTGATATACGCCGGCAGGTCCTCCCCCTTGTCCAGCTTCTCCTTGAGCCTGGCGTGGGCGATGTCCCGGGCGACGACGATCGGCCCGTTGAGGGAGAGCCGCGTCGCCACGGGATACTTGCTGAGCGCCGCCCGGATATCGCTCATGGGCCGGTTGAGGTCGATGGGCACGGCCTCCGCCTCGGTGCCAGCCGGCTCGGGGAGGTACTTCGACGGGTCGGTCTCGAGCCGCTCGAGGAAGATCCCGTCCCGGGTGATCTTGGCCTTGACGTTCCGGTCGGCGTTGCAGCTGACGCCCATGCCGATCGGGCAGGAGGCGCCGTGGCGCGGCAGCCGGACGACCCGGACGTCCAGGCAAAAATACTTCCCGCCGAACCCCGCGCCGAGGCCGAAGTTCCGCGACGCCTCGAGGAGCTTCGCCTCGAGCTCGAGGTCACGGAAGGCGTGCCCTCCAGGGCCGCCCTTCGCGGGCAGCCCATCGAGGTAGCGGGCGGAGGCGAGCTTGACGGTCTTGAGGACGAGCTCGGCCGAAGTCCCGCCGACGACGACCGCCAGATGGTAGGGCGGGCAGGCCGCGGTTCCGACGGCCTTCATCTTGCCCGTCAGGAACTTCATCAGGGAGTCGGGATTGAGGACGGCCTTGGTCTCCTGGAAGAGGTACGTTTTGTTGGCCGACCCTCCGCCCTTGGCGATGAACAGGAAGCCATACTCATCGCCGGGCACGGCGGAGATGTCGATCTGCGCCGGCAGGTTCGTCCCGGTGTTTTTCTCCTCGTACATCGTGAGCGCGGCGTTCTGCGAATACCGGAAATAGTTCTTCGTGTAGGCATTGAAGACGCCGCGGGAGAGAGCTTCCTCGTCGCCCCCGCTCGTCCAGACCTGCTGGCCCTTCTTGCCGTTGATGACGGCCGTGCCCGTATCCTGGCACATGGGAAACACGCCTTCGGCCGAAATGACGGCGTTCTTCAGGAGCTCGAGGGCGACATAGCGGTCGTTGGCCGAGCTTTCGGGGTCCTTGAGGATGCCCGCAACCTGCTTCAGATGCGACGGCCGCAGGCGGAAGGCGACATCGTGGAAGGCGCGCTCTGCGAGCATGGCCAACCCCTCCGGGGCGACGGTGACGACGTCGCGGCCGGCGAACGAGGCCGCGGCGACGTGCTCCCGGCCGAGCGGCTCGTAGTCGGTCGCGTCCTTGCCGAGGGAAAACATGGGGGTGTACAGGAATTCGGGCATACTGCCTCCTCCTCGCGGAAGGTCGGGGCCCGGGTCAGTTCTGAACTTTGGTCAGACCGTACTCGAAGCCCTTTTCGAAGGCCAGGAGATTGAGCCCTTCGGTTCCCCGGGGCACGGACGTCTCGATGGCCTTCCTCATGGCGTCTTTGGACACCAGTTTCGTCACCGCGGTGAAAAACCCGGCCATGACCATGTTGAGGACGACTTTCCTCCCGAGCCCCTCGGCGATCCGCGTCGCCGGGATGCCGAAGAGCCGGACCGTCGGCGGCAGCCCCTGCGGGTCGACGAGCTCCTCCTCGACGAGCATCATGCCGTTGACGTCGAGCCCCGGGGAGAACTTGGTGAAGGCCTCCTGGCTCATGATGACCATGACCTGAGGGGTCTTGACATACGGGTTGAGGATGGCACCCTCGGAGATGACGATCTGGGAGCTGCAGGCGCTGCCGCGGGCCTCGGGCCCGAAGGACTGGGTCATGGTGGCGTTCTTGTTGTCGAACAGGGAGGCGGCCTTGCCGATAACGTATCCGGTGAGGATGACGCCCTGCCCGCCGAACCCGCCGATTCTGACTTCTGTTCTTGCCATCTTATCCCTCGTACGGCTTGTAGCGGTCGCCCAGCTTCTCTTTGTAGTGGGCGTTCATGCTCTCCAGGTAGGTCGGCCGCTCCTTGTCGACGAACTTGCCGACCACGACTCCCGCATTCAGCCGGATATCGACATCCCTGGTGTTGGCCCCGTTCCGGATCTCGCTGTTGTCGCAGTACCAGCGGAGACGGTCGAGCCCGTCGCCGAACTTCTGCTGGCGCTCGTAGATCGTCGGGCACGGAGCCAGGATCTCGATGAACGTGAAGCCCGGCTTCCTCATGGCCTCGACCATGGAGTTGGTCTGGTTGTAAATGTGAAGGGAAGTCCAGCGGGCGACGTAGACGGCCCCGACGGACTCGGCCAGGAAAGGCAGGTTGAACGGCTCCTCGTGACTGCCGAACGGCGACGTCGTCAGGATCGACCCCTCGGGGGTCGTCGAGGCGAGCTGCCCGCCCGTCATGGCATAGTTGAAGTTGTTGATACAGATGACCGTCATGTCGATGTTGCGGCGGGCGGCGTTGAGGAAGTGGTTGCCGCCGATGGCGATGATGTCCCCGTCGCCGCTGAAGACCACGACCTTGAGCTTGGGGTTGGCCAGCTTCATGCCCGTCGCGAAGGGGATGGCCCGGCCGTGCGTCGTGTGGAAGGAATCGACCTTGACGTAGCCGGCGACGCGGCCGGTGCAGCCGATACCCGAGACGACGACGACCTCGTCGAGCGGGATCTTGCACTTCTCCAGGGCCTTGGCGAAGCAGTTGACGCTGACGCCGATGCCGCAGGTCGAGCACCAGATGTGCGGCATGCGGTCCATCCGCATGAAATCGTCCATCGGATGCTTCTCGGGACTGGTCTGGCCCACGGACGGGCTGAGGGATGCTTTCTCGAGTTCGTTTAGGACCGACACCGGTAGGCCTCCATAATTCTTTCGACGATGTCTTCGACCCGGTGGACCGTGCCGCCGCCGTGGCCGGCCAGCACGACCGGGACCTTGCCCTGGGCGCAGCGGTCGACTTCGTAGAACATTTGGCCGTAATTCATCTCGGCCACGACCATGGCCTTGCCCTGGACGGCCAGCTCCCGGATCCGGCGCTCGGGGAACGGCCAGACGACAATCAGCCGGAGCATGCCGACTTTGATCCCCTTCTCGCGGGCGATGTTGAGCGCGTCGATGGCCAGGCGCGACGTGATCCCGTAGGTGACGATCACGACGTCGGCGTCTTCGACGCTCGTCTCCTCATAGCGCCAGATCTTGGGCGCATTGACCCGGATCTTGTCGACAAGCCTGTGGACGAGCTGTTCCTGGATGTCGGCACTCATGTCCGGGTATCCCCGGAAGTCGTGCGTCAGCCCGGTCACGTGCAAGCGGTAGCCGTCGCCCGCCTTGAACATGTCGGGGACGAGGTCGGGCTCCGGCTTGAACGGCAGGTACTTCCCGGGCGGGAGCTTGGTGTAGCGCCGCGGCGTGATTTCGATCTGGTCCGCGGGCGGGATGACAACCCGCTCCATCATGTGGCCGACGCTCTCGTCCATCATGAACATCACCGGCACGCGGTACTGCTCGGAGAGGTTGAAGGCGTCGATGGTCAGGTTGAAGGCTTCCTGCGGCGAGTTCGGCGACAGGGCGATGATCTCGTAGTCGCCGTGCGAGCCCCAGCGGGCCTGCATCATGTCGGCCTGCCCGGGAAGCGTCGGCAGGCCCGTCGACGGGCCGCCGCGCTGAACGTCAACGAAGAGGCACGGCGTCTCGGTCATGGCCGCGAGGCCGATGTGCTCCATCATCAGGGAGAAGCCGGGGCCGCTGGTCACGGTCATGGCCTTCTTGCCGGCCCAGACCGCGCCCTGGATGGCGATCGAGGCTGCGAGCTCGTCCTCCATCTGGATGAAGAGGGCGCCCTCGATGAGCGGGGCGCGGCGGGCGAACCTTTCGACGACCTCCGTCGAGGGTGTGATGGGGTAGCCGGCGATGAATCGGCACCCGGCGGTCAGTGCCCCTTCGCAGCAGGCGTGGTCGCCGTCGAGGTAGTGGGAACCTGTGAGAACTCCTCTGGGATCGGCTTTCATGGTTTTTCCCCAGTCCTGGGTTCGTAAGTGTAGATGGCGAACTCCGGGCAGATCATACGGCAGAAACCGCAGTTGACGCAGAGTTCGGCCTTCTCGACCTCGGGCGGATGGTAGCCCTTGGCATTGTACTTCTTGGCCGTGATGAGGACATGGTGCGGGCAGTACTCGATGCAGAAGCCGCAGCCCTTGCATCTTTCCTCGAGGATGATGATCTCGCCGTGAGGCGTTTCCGGCTTGGGGAGCCCGAACGGTCTTTCTCTTTGCCTTACCGGCATGGCTGAACCTCGTTCATGGATTACCGCATCGTTCCGAGATATTTCGTCGTCAGCTGCTTCTTGCGGACGTCGGGATTGGAGTAGTCGGGCAGGAGCATCGGCGCGACCCGGTGGTCGAGGGGCACGTGGGCCGCCTCAAGGGCCTTGTGGTAGGCCTTGACGTGGTCGAGGGACAGGACGCGGCCCTGATCGTGGCCCTCGTTGATGTAGCCGGCCGCGGTGCAGCCGGCGATCCGGCCGAAGACCACGACGTCGAGCAGGGAATTACCCATCAGCCGGTTCTCCCCGTGGACGCCGCCGCTGACCTCGCCGGCGACGAACAGGCCCGGCACGATCGTCTCAGTGCGGCGGTTGATGGCCAGCCCCCCGTTTTGGTAGTGAAGCGTGGGATAGACGAGCATCGGCTCCTTAGTGATGTCGATGCCGTAGCGGTGGAAGAGGATCCACTTGCCGGGAAACTCCTTGCGGACCGTTCCCTCGCCCTTGAGGATGTCGATCATCGGCGAGTCGAGCCAGATGCCGAACTTGCCCGTCGGCGTCGGCACGCCCTTGCCCCGCTCGAGGCACTCGCGGATGAAGGCCGAGGATTCGACGTCGCGCGGCTCGCGTTCGTTGACAAATTGCTCGCCGTCGACGTTGAGGACGTTGGCCCCGGCGCCCCGGAACTTCTCGGTGATGAGGAGCCCCTCGGCCTGCTCCGGGAAGACGGCGCCCGTCGGGTGGTACTGGACGGTGTGGAGGAACTTGACCGGCACGCCGGCGTGGTAGCCCATGATGAGCCCGTCTCCGGTCGCGCCGTAATGGTTCGTCGTCATGAAGCCCTGGATGTGGAGGCGGCCCGAGCCTCCCGTCGCCAGGACCACGGCCTTGGCCTTGACGATGAGGTACTCCTCGGTCTCGAGGTTGTAGAGGACCGCTCCGGCGCAGGCCCCCTTCTCGTTGAGAAGGAGCTCGACGGCCGGAGAGAACTCCAGGATTTTGATGTCGTCGGGGTGGTTCTTGACCTCGTCGCGGAGCGTCCGCATGATCTCCGCGCCCGTGATATCGCCCGCGTAGTGCATGCGCTTGCGCGACGTGCCGCCTCCGTGAAGGGACTTGAGGCGCCCGTCCTCGTACTTGGAGAACATGGCCCCCAGCTTCTCCAGCCAGGCCAGCACCTTGGGGGCCTCGAGGACCAGGGTCTCGACGAGCTCGGGGTCGTTCTTGAAGTGGCCGCCGCCGAGCGCGTCCAGGTAGTGGTAATACGGCGAGTCCTTCTCGCCCTTCGAAGCCGCCTGGATGCCGCCCTCGGCCATCATCGTGTTCGCGTCGCCGATGCGGAGCTTCGTGGTCATGAGGACTCGGACGCCGTTCTCGCGGGCCAGGAGGGCCGCCGCCGAGCCCGCCCCGCCGGCGCCGATGATCAGGAGGTCGGTTTCGTAGTCAACATGGGACAAGTCCACAGTGTCGGGATCGAGGCGGCTCTTGGCGTGGAACAGCCGGACCATCTCGTTGGCAATCCGGTAGCCCTTGTTGGGCCCGACGAGGATCTCGGACCGCCCCTCCTCCTTGAAGTCCGGATGGAACCTCAGGATAGCTTCGCGCTCCTGGAGCGACATGACCGGGAACTCCGCACCCGTCCGCTTCTTTTCCACGCGGGCCGGCCGCGTCTTCTCGACTTTCTTGATGAGTTCTTTGAGTTCGGGGGTGTAGGGCATCGTTCACTCTCCCAGATAGGACTTGTTCTTCGGCGTCCAGGATTCCTCGGCCATGTCGGGCTCGACCTCAAGCGCCTTGTAAAGCTTCTTCAGGTCGTCCAGGCTCGTCTTCTTGAGTTCCTGGATGGCCACGTCATACTTCTTCGCTTCCACGGCCGCGACGGCCTTGGCTAGGTGGCCGGCCCGGGGCGCGATGTGGCGCCCGTAGAGCCGGCGGGCCAGGATGCCGATGTTGTACTGGACTTCCTCGGCCGGACAGCGGGCCGCGCAGAGGCCGCACATGACGCAGTCGAAGGAGCTCTCGGCCACGGCCGTCAGGTCGCCCTGGATGGCCTTGGAGATGTAGCCCAGGACGTCGATGTCCATGGGGCAGCTCCGGGTGCAGGTCCCGCAGCCGACGCACTTGAAGATCTCGGGATAGAGGGCGGCAATGGTCGCGCCCGCCGGGGGCAGGGTCTCGATATCGTAGACCGCCTTATTCGCCGGGAAGAAGGGGATCTGGGTAATGTACATGTCGGGCTGGACCACGGTCTGGCAGGCCAGGCCGATCTCGATCCTGTAGGAGTTCGGAAAGCGATACACGGTCCCGCAGGCCCCGCAGATCCCGCCCCGGCAGCCGCAGCCCCGGATGAGCTGGTAGCCGGCGTACTCGAGAGCTTTCTGGATGGTCAGCGACGGCGGCACCTCGTAGCGCTTTCCCATGATGAAGATGGAGACGGGGGTGCCCTCCTCGGTCTTCGCTGGCGGCTCGCTCTTGGCGGCCCTCCTGGGTTTGGTTGCTGTCTTACTCATCTTTCGTCACCTCGCTGGTTAAGGCTTTTTCATTGAGCTGGAGCGGCCCCATGGCCCGGACCTGCTCGGTGAACTCGTCCATGGTTTCGGCGTATTTCTTCCCCTCCGCCGCCGAGATCCACTCCAGGCGGAGCCGGCGGGGGTCGATCCCCAGGTCCTGGAGCATGATCTTGAAGAGGGTGATCCGACGGAGGGTTTTGTAGTTGCCCTCGACGTAGTGGCAGTCGCCGGGATGGCAGCCGCCGATGAAGACCCCGTCGGCGCCCTGCTTGAACGCGTAGAGGATGTGCTGCGGGTCGATCCGGCTCGAGCACATGACGCGCATGTTGACGTTGTTCGGCGCGTAGTGCATGCGCGACGTGCCGGCCATGTCGGCGGCCGTGGCCGTGCACCACTTGCAGATGAAACACATGATTTGCGGTTCAAACATCGTCATTCCCTCAACATGGCTCTCAGCATCGAAAAGATCTGTTCGTCGGTCTGGTTGCGCTGCTGGGCGGCGCCGCTCGGGCAGGCCGCGGCGCAGGCCCCGCAGCCCTCGCAGAGGATCTCATTGACGACGGCGACGCCCCGCTCCGGGTCAAGGCTCCGCGCGTCGTACGGGCAGACCGCGATGCAGATGCCGCAGCCCGAGCAGAGCTCGTCGTTCACAGGCACGACCGTGGGCTCGTGAATGAGCTCCTTCTGGGCGAACAGGTCGCCGACCTTGGCCGCCGCCGCCGAGGCCTGGGCGACAGCCTCCGGGATGTCCTTGGGGCCCTGGGCGCATCCGGCCAGGTAGAACCCGGCGTTCAGGCTCTCGACGGGGCGGAGCTTGGGGTGCGCCTCGGCCAGGAAACCGTTGATGTCGGTCGAGATCTTGAGCTTCTTCAGCAGATCCATGATGCCGTCGGCCTTGACCATCGCCATGGCCAGGACGACCATGTCCGCCTCGACCTCGACCTTCTTGCCCGTCAGCGTATCGGCGCCCCAGACGATGAGCTTGTCGCCCTCCTTGAAGATCTTGGAGACCTTGCCCCGGATGTAGAGGACTTTGTCCTCCTCGACGGCGCGCTGGTAGAACTCGTCGAAGGCCTTGCCGCCCGTCCGGACGTCGATGTAGAAGACCGTGGCCTGGCCGTCCGGCACCCGGTGCTTGTAGAGCATGGCGTGCTTGGCCGTGTACATGCAGCAGATCTTCGAGCAGTAGGGGTTGTGCTTCTCCGTGTCGCGCGAGCCGCTGCACTGGACGAAGACGACGGATTTGGGGATCTTGCCGTCCGACGGCCGGCGAACGACGCCGCCGGTCGGCCCCGAGGCCGAGAGGATGCGTTCGAACTCCAGGCCGTTGATGACGTCCTCGTACTTCTCGCCGCCGTACTCCCCTAGAGCCTGCATGGTGTAGAGGTCGTACCCGGTGGCGACGACGATGGCCCCGACCTCCTCTTCGATGAACGACTCCTTCATGTCGTAGTCGATGGCCTTCTTGTCGCAGACGTCCTTGCACTTGCCGCACCGCACCGGGGAGAGGCCGAGGCAATGCTCGGCGTCCAGGGTGTAGGTCCCCGGGATGGCCTGGGGGAAGGGCATGTAGATGGCCTTGCGGAACGACAGCCCCATGTTGAACTCGTCGGGAACGATCTGGGGGCAGACCTTCTCGCACTCCCCGCAGAGGTTGCACAGCCTCTCGTCCACGTAGCGGGGCTTCTTGCGGATGCGGACCTTGAAGTTGCCGACGAACCCCGAGATCGAATCGACCTCGTGGTAGGTCAGGAGTCTGATCCGCGGATGCCGCGAGACCTCGACCATCTTCGGCGTCAGGATGCACTGCGAGCAGTCGAGCGTCGGGAATGTCTCGGAGAGCTGGATCATCTTGCCCCCGATCGAGGGGTTCTTCTCGACGAGGACAACTTCGTAGCCGTGGTCGGCGATGTCCAGGGCCGCCTGCAGCCCGCTGATGCCGCCGCCGATGACCAAGGCCCGCTTCGTCACGTCGACTTTGATCGGCTCCAGGTTCTCGTTCTGGAGGGCCTTCTCGACGTGGGACTTGACGATCTTGATGGCCTTCTTCGTGGCCCGGGCACCGTCCGTATGGACCCAGCTGTCCTGCTCGCGGATGTTGGCGATCTCGATCTGGTAGGGGTTCAGGCCGGCCAGGCGGGCCGCCTCCTGGAACGTCTTTTCGTGGAGGGTCGGCGAGCAGGCGGCGACGATGATCCCGTCCAGGTGCTTCTCCTTGATGGTGTCAATGATCATCTGCTGGCCGGGGTCGGAGCACATATACACGTAGTTGGTGGAAAAGCTCACGCCGGGATAGTCTTTCAGCGTTTCGGCGACCTTCTCCACGTCCACGACGCCGGCAATGTTGACGCCGCAGTGGCAGACGAACAGCCCGATGCGCTTTTCCTTCTTTTTCTTGGGCGCGGTCATGATCTCACCTCAGCTGCCTGATGCGCGTCGAAGAGACCGTCCGCGGCGACGGAATGCTCCTTCAAGCCGAGGAGCGCCTTGTCGACTCCCAGGGCCCAGGCGAGCAGCTGCGTGAAAAACAGGACGGGCAGGCCCGGGAAGTCGAGGAACGTCTCCTTGACGGCCTCCTGCCGGTGGTCCAGATTGTAGAAGCAGAGCGGGCAGGTCACCGCGATGGCCTTGGCCTCGTTCATGCGCGCCGAGCGCAGGACCCGGTAGGAGGCCTCGGTGGCCGCGGCCGGCAGCGACACGGAGAGATAGGATCCGCAGCACTCTTGCTTGAAGGGATAGTCGACGGCCTTGCACCCCACGGCTTCCAGGAACTCCTCGAAGACCCGGGGGGAATCGGGCTCGTCCATGTTCATTTCGTCGGCGGGCCGCAGCAAGCGGCAGCCGTAGTACGGCGCGATCGGCAGGCCCTTCAGGTCGCGCTTCAGGCGGGACTTAATGCGGGGATAGCCGACGCGGTCGCGGAGGTATTCCAGAAGATGGAGGACCTTGACCTCGCCGTTGTAGTCCTCGAAGCCCGTCGTTTTCTCCTTGGTCCATTCGTTGATCTTGATGTCGTCGCGGAGGTAGGCGTTGATCCGCTTGTGCTTCAGGGGGTCCTGTTGGATGGCCCGGTTGGCCCTCTTCAGGACGGCGTAGCAGAACGAGCAGGTCGTCACGACGACGTCCCCGCCCTCCTCGCGCACCTGCCGCAGGACCCGGATGGGGGCGGCGAGGCCGACGATCTTCTCCTCGGTCAGCGGATACTCCGCGCCGCAGCACGTCCAGCCCTCGGGTTCGACGAGCTCGATGTCGAGCCTCTTCATCGCCTCACGCGTGGAGATGTCCAGCGCGGTTGTCTTCTCCTTCAGCGTGCATCCCGGATAATAGTGGAGTTTCATCGGCGTTCCCTACTTGGCGAATTTCCGGAAGATGGAGACCATGACCTGCTGGGGCAGCTCGCGGGCCAGCTCCGGCGAGATCTCGTCGGGGCCGTAGGCGTCCTTGCCCTTGGGGTCGAGGATGAGCCGGATGGCCTCCATCACGCGGGCCAGGTCGATGCCTTTGGGGCAGCGGGACTGGCAGGTGAAGCAGGAGGCGCAGAGGAACAGCGTCTTGGAGCGGATGACGTCCTCTGCGAGGCCCATCTGAACCAGACGGATGATCTGGTTGGGCAGGAGGTCCATCTCCGAGGCCATGGGGCAGCCGGCGGAGCACCGCCCGCACTGGTAGCAGGCGTAGACGTTCTCGCCGGAAAGCTCCTCGATTCTTTTGATAAACTCTCGCTCGTCGGGACCGGCTTTGAGCTTGACTCTCATGCTCTCTCCTCGTTTGGAGTGGGATGATATTTATAAGATGCCATGATTTCAATTCGCAACGGTTTTCTCCAGCTTCCGGAGAGAGATTTCAGCGACTTCCCGGACTCCCCTCCTTTCACCCCGGCGCGCGAGGATCGCTTTCAGAGCGGGGACCGCCCGGGGGTCCCCGATCTCGCCGAGCAGCCGGGCGGCCCGGAAGCGCGTCGTCCAGGACGGGCTGGCCAGCGATTCGATGAGCGGCTCGAAGGCGTCGCGGCCGAAATTGAGGAGGGCCGTCTCGGCACTCTCCCGGACGCTCCAATGGGGGTCGGCCATGGCCTTGAGCAGGGGGAGGATGGACTTGGGGTCCTGGAAGCTCCCCAGCAGCCGGGCGGCCTGGACACGGACCGCCCGCGAGCGGTCCTTCAGGCCGCGGCGGCCAGCCTCGAGGACGGGCTCCTGGCCCAGGCCGGCCGACCTCAGGAGGCGCATGGCCTCCCGCCGGACAAAATCGGCCTTGTCCTTCCGGAACATTCGGATGAGGTGCCGGACGGCCTCGGGGCCGCCCATCTTGCCGATGGCCCGGACGGCCTCGAAGCGGACGTTGTCGGAATCGTCCCGCAGCGACGGCACGACCAGGGGGACGAAGGATTCGTTGGCCACCTCGCCGATGACCTTCAGGGCGCAGCACCGGCCCCAGGCGGCGCAGCCGATCTGGGACAAGGCCTGGGAGGCGGCTTCCTCGATGTCGGGCAGCCCGCTCTCGACGATCTCCTTGAGCACGGCCACGGCCCGGTGATCCTCCAGCCCGCCAAGGGCCTTGATGGCCCGCAGCTGGAGCTCAGGATGCTCCTTGTCGCAGGCGTCCTCCTCGAGCTTCCCGATGTCAGACGTGTTGAACGAGAGCGTGGGCAGAAGAAGGCGGGTCACCATCGGGCCGAACTGGATGAGCGCCGCGACGGCGGCCTGCCGGACGAGGAAATAGCTGCTCCGGAGGTAGCTGATCAGCGCCGGCACCGATTTCGGGTCGCCGATGCGGCCGAGGCACTTGATGAAGGCCCGCTGGGCGAACTTGTCCCGCTCCCGGGCCAGGGCGTTGAGCAGCGGCACCGTGGCGGGGCGGCCGAAGCGGGCGATCGCCGCCGAGGCGGCCTCCTGGACCTTGGCCACGTTGTCCTGGATCATGAGGACCAGGGGCTCGATGCTCATCTTGTCGCCGAGGAGACCGAGGGCCTCGCAGGCGGCGGCCCGGGGCAGCGATTCCGGGTCTCCGAGAAGGTCCAGGAGGTAGGGCGTGGAGCCGCGGGATGTCATCCTGCCCAGGGTCCGGGCGGCGTTGGCCCGGATCGTCGGCGAGGGGATCTGGAGGGCGTCGTGAAGCCAGTGGAGGCTCTCCGACCCGATCTCCTGGAAGCCCTCGATGGCCAGGGCGATGATCTCGTCGTTCTCGAGGGAAAACATATGGACCAGGAACCGTGCCAGCCGGGGATCCCTGAGGGAGATGATCTGCCTGACCTTGCCCATGAGCTCGGTCACGGCCTGGGTCCGGACGATCCACTCCGGGTCCTCGACGGCCCGAAGCAGGTCGTCGATGACGCGGTAATCGCCCAGGTGGCCGACCGCGGTGACGGCCGCCCACCGGATCTGGGAATGGGCGGAACGGAAGATCTTGGGCTTGAGCAGCTCATCGATGGCTTCGGCCCGGCCGAGGCGGCCGAGCGAGATCACGGCCGCGTGCTGGACGCTCGGATTGGGGTCGTCCAGCTTCTCCACCAGGACCGGATAGACCTCGGGCCTCTGCTCGTAGCCCAGCTCCATGATCGCCGCCCTCACCGAGGACGCGTCGTCACCCTCCCGCGCGGCGTGGATCAGGTCCTGGAGCGTCGGGGCCGTCGCTTTCTGCACGCTAAGTCCTTTCGATGTATCCCTTGCAGTCCCCGTCGATATTGAACGAGGTGACCTGGTACTCGCAGTCGAGGTTGGCCAGGGCCTTGACGGCGGCCCGGAAGCACCCGATCCGGGCGCAGGTCAGGTCCCGGACCGAGAAGCCCTCGTCGATCAGGGCCTGGCAGCTCTTGAGATAGGCGCACTCGTGGATGGTGATCTCGACATGGAACGGGTTGGTGTCGACGAGGTCGAAGAAGCTCGCGTCGCGGAACAGTCCGCCGGCGATCCCGATCTGGATGTAGTTCTCGACGGCCTCTCGGATGGAATTGGCCTTCTTGATCTGCATCCCGTATTCATCGCCGAGGAGGTGAAGATAGTACTGGACGGAGTGCTCGTAGGCCCGGGCGCTGAAGACGGAGGGCCGCGTCCCGTGAAAGTCGCGGGCCGTCTCCTCCAGGGCGCTCAGCCAGGAGAGGGCGACCAGCCAGCCGGCTTCTTCACGATCGATCTTATCCATGACACGTTCCTTTATTTGGACTTCGCCGTTTTCTTCGGGGCCGGGGCGGCCGGCAGCAGGCAGAGCCGGGTGAGCTCTCGCCTGACCGCTTCGGCCTCGACGGGCCGCCCGAGCTCGTGCCCCCATTTCCTAGCCAGGACCTCGGGTTCCGCGTTCGGGCTGTGCGCCCAGAGGAGGACGAGCTTGGCCAGTTCCTCGGGCTTGACGGCCGTCGGGGCCTCCGGCACGGGCGCGGCCACGCCCACGGCCGCGGCCTCCTCCCGGCTCATCGACTGGAGGATCCGCTGTGTGTCGCGGGCGATGGCCAGCTCCTCGTTCGTGGGCACGACGAGGACCCTGACGCGGCCGGAACTGATGACCCGCTCGTTGGCCTCGTTCTTGGCCTCGTCGATGCGGATGCCGAACTCCTCGAGCCCGCTCATCGAGAGCCGCCGGACAAGCCGCGAGTTCTCGCCGATGCCGCCGGTGAAGACGACGGCGTCGACCTTGCCCATCTCGGCCATGTAGGCGCCGACGTACTTCTTGACGGAGTGGCAGTAGATCTCGAGGGCCAGGCGGTGGCGCTCGCTGCCGCGGGCCGCCTCCTGCTCGATCTCGCGCATGTCCTGCGAGGTCTCGGTCAGCCCCAGCATGCCGCTGTTCTTGTTCATGATGGAGTCGATGTCCTTGGTCCCGAGCTTCTCCCGCTCCATGAGGTACGGGACGAGGGCCGGGTCGATGCTCCCGCAGCGGGTACCCATGACCAGTCCTTCGAGGGGCGTGAAACCCATGGTCGTATCGACGGATTTCCCGCGGTCCACGGCCGTGATGCTGGCCCCATTGCCCAGGTGGCAGGTGATGAGCCGGAGCTCGCCGATCGGCCGGCCGAGGGCCTCCGCCGCCCGCCGGGCAACGTAGGCGTGGGACGTCCCGTGAAAGCCGTAGCGGCGGATGCCAAGTTTCTTGTACAGGGTGTAGGGCAGCCCGTAGACGTAGGCCTTCGGGGAGATCGTCTGGTGGAAGGCCGTGTCGAAGACGGCGACCTGAGGGACCCCAGGGAGGAGCGTTTCGCACGCCTCGATGCCCTTGAGATTATGGGGGTTGTGCAGGGGCGCGAACTGGATGCACTTGTGGATCGTCGCCCTGACCTTGTCCGTGATGAGAACGGATTCGGCGAAATCCTCCCCGCCGTGGACGACGCGGTGGCCGATGCCGCCGATCTCGCCCCTTTCGCGGATGACGCCGTGCTGGGGGTGAAGGAGCAGGGCGAGGACCATCTCGATGGCCACGCTGTGGTTGAGGACTTCGCGGATCTCGCGGATCCGGTTGCGGCCCTCGGGCTGGTAGGTGACGATAGCATCGCTCGAGCCGATCTTCTCCACGATCCCCTTGGCCAGGAGGCCCTCATCGTCCATGCGGATGAACTGGAACTTGACCGAGGAACTGCCGCTGTTGAGCACGAGGACTTTCATGGCGGGGCTCATCTCCTGAGGTCGCGGATCACATGTCCTTCATGGTCGCGGATCTGGACGTGAATGGGCCCCTGCCCGGGCCAGGCGTGCGTGGCGCAGCCGAAGCACGGGTCGTAGGCCCGGAAGGCCATCTCGACGATGTTCAGGAGGGCGTCGTTGACCTGGCCGTTCTTGATGAAGTTCATGGCCGCCTTCTTGACCGAAAGGTTGATGGCACCGTTGTTGTTCGTCGTGCCGACGATCAAATTCGCTTCCTGGACGATGCCGTCCTTGTCCGTCTTGTAATGGTGGAAGAGGGTCCCGCGCGGCGCTTCGACTACGCCCATGCCCTCGTCCGGCGTCTCGGTGGGGACGACCCGGTACTCGGGCCCCGTGATCTCGGCGTCCGAAGCAAGCTCGACCCAGCGCTCGGCCGCGTAGAGGAGCTCGACGAGCCGAGCCCAGTGCGTGGCCAGGGTCTGGTGGACCGGCTTCCCGCCCAGGGTCTTGTACATCCGGTCGTGCTCCTCGTCGGCCAGGGGCGTCGCCATGCCCTCCGAGACGTTGAGCCGGGAGAGCGGCGTCGCCTTGTAGATGCCGCTCTTCGGGCCGTCGATGAGGCCCTTCCAGCCGATCTTGCGGAGGACCGGGAACTTGAGGTAAGTCCAGGGCTCGACGTGCTCGACGATGTGGTCCAGGTATTCCGAGGCGGCGAACTTGGCCAGCTCACGGCCGTCCGGACCGGTGACGCGGACCCGCCCATCGTAGAAATTGACATGGTTCTTCTCGTCCACCAGCCCCATGTTGTAGGTGTGGTGCGTGAAGCCGTCGCTGAGGATGAGGTCGACGTACTCCTTGTTCCCGAGGACGATCTGGTTGAACAGGCCGATCGAGAACTTGGCGAACTCGACGGCCTCCTGCCCCGTCTTTAGGACAAGGTCGTGCTCCTCCTTGTTCATGCCCTTGCTCATGCCGCCAGGGAGCGCCCCGATGGGATGGACGGCCTTGCCGCCCATCATCTTGATGAGCTCGTGGCAGGCCCCGCGCATGCCGATGACCTTGCGGCCGATCTCGACCCCGACCTTGTGGACGACGCCGAGGATGTTGCGCTGGGCCGCCGGCGCGTCCGGGCCCATGACGAAGTCGGGCCCGCCCAGGGCGTAGAAATGCGTGGAGTGGTCGGTGACGTAAAAGATGACGTAGAGGAGCTCGCGCAGCATCCGGGCCGTGCGCGGCAGGTCGACGTGGTAGAGGGCGTCGCAGGTCTTGGCCGAGGCCATCATGTGGGCCTCGGGGCAGACGCCGCAGATGCGGGTCGTGATCCGCGGCATCTCCTCGACGGGGCGCCCGACGCAGAACTTCTCGAAGCCGCGGAGCTCGGGGATCTGGACGTAGGCGTCGGCGACGTTGCCCGCGTCGTTCAGGAAGATCGAGATCTTGCCGTGGCCCTCGAGCCGGGTGATGGGGTCGATGGTGATGGTCTTCATTTCACGCGCCTCCCCGTGATCGAACCGGCCAGGCCGAACCGGTAGAATGTGCCGACCGGATCGAGGATCTCTTTGACGACCCGCTCGATCTCGGCCGGCTCGTCCTCGTCGATGATCGAGCCGATGGCCCCGGCCAGCTTGGCCCCGACATCCTGGATGCCATCGGCCGGCCCGTAGCATCCCCGGCAGCCCAGGTTGACCTGGGGGCAGAGGGCGCCGCAGCCGGCGTGGATGGCCGGCCCGTTACAGATGATCCCCTGCTCCAGGAGGCATTTTTTGGGGTCGATCTGCGCCGGGTCGACGAGGTGCGGACGCCGGAAAGCTTTGACCTTCTTCTCCTCCTTGGTCCGCTTGCACTCGTCGCAGACCGTCTTGGGATTGACCCCCACGAGCGAGCCCTTCGGGGGGAGATTGCCCGTCAGCACCGCTTCCGCCACGGCCCAGATCTGGTCGGCCACAGGGGGGCAGCCGGGCATCCGGTAATCCACATTGACGACCCGATCGAGCGGGCGCAGCGTTTCGAAGATGTCCGGCAGGGTCAGCCGCCCGGCGGGAGTCTCGGTGACTGTCTGGGGCAGCGTCCCGTTTCCCGGCTCGAGCGAGGGGGACCGGCGGTAGACGTAGTCCAGGATCTCCTCCTTCGTCTTCAGGTTTGCCAGGCCGGGGATGCAGCCCTCGGTGGCGCAGGAGCCGAAGGCGACCATGACTTTGGACTTCTTCCGGAGGAGCCTGGCGATGTGGAGGTTCTCCTCGTTGCGGATCCCCCCGTTGAAGAGGGTGACGTCGATCTCCCCATCGGCCATCGCTTCCACGTCCTTGTACTTGGTGTCCATGACGCAGGGGCAGAACACGAGGTCCGCCGCCGCATCGAAATCCAGGATCTTCTCCCGGATGTCGAGGAAGGCAATCTCGCAGCCGCCGCAGCTGGCCGCCCAGTAGAGAGCGAATTTCGGCTTAGGCATGGGCCATCCTTTCGGGTTCAGATGACGGACGGGGCTCCCGCGCCGCCG
>Ga0187771_10000065_pt1 | contig 47094 bp, 39 predicted proteins | sample 0116_SJ02_MP15_1_FD_133139 | JGI IMG/M metagenome (GOLD analysis project Ga0187771, IMG submission 133139) | Tropical peat soil microbial communities from peatlands in Department of Meta, Colombia - 0116_SJ02_MP15_10_MG | ecosystem: Environmental > Terrestrial > Soil > Wetlands > Peat | place...
CGGCGAGCTGGTCGTGGACGGCGAGCCGCGCCCGGTCATCCGGGTGGGCTCCCTCGACGGCGGGATCTGGCACTGGGTGGAGGGAGCCCCGCCGCCGGTCGGCACCGCGCTCGTGGCCCGGATCGAGTGGGAGCGCCGCTACACCCTGATGCGGGTCCACACCGCCATGCACTCGCTGTGCGGCGTGCTCTGGCGTCGCTACCAGTGCCCGGTCACGGGCTCGGACATGAAGCTGGGGGAGGGCCGCCTCGACGTCGAGCTGCCGGAGTGGGACCCGGCGGACCGGGATGTCCTGGAGGCGGAGCTGAATCGCGAGCTGGCCCGCGACCTGCCCGTCAGGGTGGAGGTGCTGCCCCGCGAGGAGGCGGACCGCGACCCCAGCCTGATCCGGACCAAGGTCAGCCTCCTCCCCCCGGGGCTGCGGACGGTCAGGGTCGTCGACATCGTCGGCCTGGACCGTCAGGCCGATGGGGGGACCCACGTCCACTCCACCGGCGAGGTGGGGCGGGTCCGCATCACCAAGGTCGAGACCAAGGGCCGGATGTTCCGGCGCATCCGGATCGCCCTGGACCAGGCGGTCAGTTGATCTGCGCTGTCCGGTGGGAGCGGCAGCACCGGGCACCCGTCTGTCGGCCAACCCCCTTTTAGGCCAATTCTGGCCTATACGGGGGTCGCAGAGATGAGGAGTGCGCCGCGCTGGGGCAAGCGAGCAGATCGCTGCATTCAAACAGGCCTGCGCCCCGAGAGAGCCGGCGGTGCCCTCAGCCGCTCCGGGTCGGACCGCTCCGGGAGACGGTGAGCCGCAGCAGCACCCGACGCTCTCGCTCCATCGCCGCTCGATAGTCGGCCCAATCGGGGTGCTCCCCGGACACCCGCCGGTAGTAGTCGACGAGGGGCTCCATCGCCTCGGGCAGACTGACGATCTCGACCGTCCCCTCGACCTGGTGCCACTCGCCGAAGAAGCGCTCGCTGATGGCACAGAGCCAGGCCCGGTTGTCACGGCGCAGGTTGCGCGTCTTGATGGCCGCCTCTCGGGTGCTGACCACCACCCGGTCCTCAGCGTCGACGGCGCACAGCACCGGGGACAGCTGCAGGCCGCCGTCCTGGCGGCGGGTGGCGAGAACGGCGCGCGGATGGGCGCGGATGAACTCGAGCGCGGCATCGTGGGTCACCGCTTCCTCCTTCGCCGGGGGTCCGGCGGTCAGGCCTCCTTGGCGACCGGCCGGCCGACCTGGGTCATCACCTCGTCCGAGAAGTGGCAGGCGGCCTGGCGGCCCGGCGCCTTGCCCTCGAGCGCGGGCTCGGTCTCGCTGCAGATGCCCGGCGCGCGCGCGATCGGGCAGCGGGGATGGAAGTGGCAGCCGGACGGCGGATTGAGCGGTGAGGGGATCTCGCCGGAGAGCTCCACCAGCCGGCGCATCCGCTCCACCCGCGGGTCCGGGATCGGGATGGCCGAGAGCAGGGCCTTGGTGTAGGGGTGCTGCTGGACGCTGTAGAGCTCGTCGCTGGGAGCGATCTCGACGATCTTGCCCAGGTACATGACCAGGACCCGCTGGCTGATATGGCGGACCACCGACAGGTCGTGGGCGATGAACAGGTAGGTGAGGTTGAACTCCTTCTGGAGGTCCTCGAGGAGGTTGATGATCTGGGCCTGGATCGAGACGTCCAGGGCCGAGACCGGCTCGTCGCAGACGATCAGCTTGGGACTGAGGGCCAGGGCCCGGGCGACTCCGATGCGCTGCCGCTGGCCGCCCGAGAACTCGTGGGGATAGCGGTTGTTGAAGTAGGGGTTGAGGCCCACCACCCGGAGCAGCTCCTGGACCCGCGCGTCCTTGGCCCGGCCGCGGATCATCCCGAAGTTGGTGAGCGGCTCGGCGATGATGTCACCGACCGTCATCCGGGGGTCCAGGGAGGCGAAGGGGTCCTGGAAGATCATCTGGAGCTGCTTGCGATGCTGGCGCAGCTTCTCGCCGCGCAGCTTGACCAGGTCGACGCCCTCGAAGATCACCTGCCCGGAGGTCGCCGGGATGAGCTGGGTGAGCACCCGGCCCAGGGTCGACTTCCCGCACCCCGACTCGCCCACCAGCCCCACGGTCTCGCCCTCGCGGACCTCGAAGTTCACCCCGTCGACGGCCTTGACGATGGCCCCCACCCCCACCTGGAAGTGCTTGACCACGTCGACGGCGCGCAGCAGCGGCTCGGCCCCTCCGGGCGGCCTGGTGCCGATGGGCTGGCCGGTGGACAGCGCGCTAGTCATGCGGGAGCGCCTCCGGCTCGGGGGTCGCCGCGCCCCCGGCTGATTCGGGGGTCTGGGAGGCCAGCTCCGCGGGGATCCCGGACCCTCTGACCCCGCTGGCGGCTCCCGGCCTGGTGTCGGTGATCGTCGCCGCCCCCATCTCCGCGTAGGCCCGGCGCATGGTCACCCAGCATGCCGCTCTCTGGCCGTCGCCCACCGTCTCCAGCGGCGGGTTGTCGCGCCTGCATCGGTCCAGCCGGAAGGGGCAGCGGGGGTTGAACTTGCAGCCGGGCGGGGGGGCGATGAGGTCGGGAGGCAGGCCCTCGATGGAGCGGAGCCGCTCGTGGCGGCTGGCGTCGACCCGGGGCAGCGAGCGGAGCAGCGCCCAGGTGTAGGGGTGCTGGGGCGAGTCGAAGATCTGCTCGGTCGAGCCCTCCTCGACGATCTCGCCGGCGTACATGACGATGACGCGGCGGCACAACCCCGCCACCACCCCGAGGTTGTGGGTGATCAGGATGATCGAGGTGCCCAGGTCGCGGTTGAGGTCGCGGAGGAGCTGGAGGATCTGAGCCTGGACGGTCACGTCCAGGGCGGTGGTGGGCTCGTCGGCGATCAGGATCTCAGGCATGTTGGAGAGCCCCATCGCGATCATGACCCGCTGCCGCATCCCGCCCGAGAACTGGTGTGGGTAGTTGCGGACCCGGCGGGCCGCATCCGGCACTCGCACGCGCTTGAGAAGGTCTAGGCTGCGCGGCTTCACCTCAGCGTCCGGGATCTTGTTGTGCGCGTGCATCGCCTCGTCGATCTGGAAGCCGATGCGGTGCACCGGGTTGAGCGAGCTCAGCGGGTCCTGGAAGATCATGGCGATGTCGCGGCCCCGGATCTCCCGCAGCTCATCCCGGTCCATGGTGAGCAGGTCCTGTCCCTTGAAGAGGATCTCGCCGGCCACCACCCGCCCAGGCCGGGGCACCAGGCCGAGGATGGAGAGGGCGGTGACGCTCTTGCCGCAGCCCGACTCCCCCACGATTCCCAGGGTCTCCCCGGCGGCCAGGTCGAAGCTCACGTCGCGGACCGCCTTGACCTCGCCGTCGTCGGTGAAGAAGGACGTGTACAGAGCTTTCACCTCGAGCACGGGGTCGCCCACCGGGACCGTCATGGCCGTCGCCGGCGCGGTTCGTGCCATCAGCGCCGCTGCCGCGGGTCGAAGGCGTCGCGCAGCCCGTCCCCGAAGAAGTTGAAGGCCAGCAGGGTCACCGAGAGGAAAACTGCCGGGAACAGCAGCATGTAGGGGTCGTACCCGGCCAGCAGCGGCGAGAATCCCTCGCTGGCCATGCCGCCCCAGTCCGCGGTGGGCGCGGGCACCCCGAATCCGAGGAAGCTGAAGAAGGCGCCGGTGAGGATCGCCGCCGGGACCACGAAGGTGGTTTGCACGATGATCGGCCCGAGCGCATTGGGGAAGACGTGGCCGAAGAGGATCTTGCCGGTGCGCGCTCCGCTCGATCGGGCCGCCTCTATGAACTCGCGCTCTCGGATGGAGAGGGTCTGACCTCGCACCAGCCGGGCCATGTCCATCCAGGAGGTCGCCGCGATCGCGATGATGATGTTGATCAGCCCGGGGCCGAGCAGCACGTAGAGGACGATCGCCACCATCAGCGGGGGGACGCCGTAGAAGGTGTTGATGATCAGGGCAAAGACGGCATCGACCACCCCCCGCAGGTAGCCGATCATGAGGCCGATGCCGACTCCCAGCACCATCACGATGACCGCCGTGACCAGGCCGATGGTGAGCGACACCTGTGAGCCGACCATCAGCCGGCTGAGGGTGTCGCGTCCCAGGTCGTCGCAGCCCAGGGGATGGCCGGGGCCAGGCAGCGTGTAGTCCGGGCAGGTCCCGACCAGGTTGGGGTTGTAAGGGGTCCAGAACAGGGAGAGGATGCACATCGCCGCCAGCAGGATCAGGTAGATGGCGGCGGCCAGGGCAAGGCGGTTGCGGCGGAGCCGGCGCAGCCCGTCCCGCCAGAGGCCGACCTGGGCGCGGGCCAGGGTGCCACCCGCGTAGTCGATCGCCTCGACGCCGGCGGCCATCAGTACCGGATCCTCGGGTCGAGGACGGTGTAGAGGAGGTCGACCAGCAGGTTGGAGAGCCCGATCAGGAGGGCGAAGATGGTGAACACCCCGACCGTGACGTTGTAGTCGTGGAAACGGATGCTGTCCACGAACTCCTTGCCCAGCCCGGGGATGCCGAAGATGTTCTCGATGACCAGGACCCCGACCAGGATCCCCACCACGGTGGTGCCCAGGATGCTGATCACCGGGACCAGGGCGTTGCGCAGGGCGTGCCGGATGGTCACCACCCGCTCGCGGAGGCCCTTGGCCCGAGCGGTCCGGATGTAGTCCTGCTGGATCACCTCCAGCATGCTGGCGCGGGTGATCCGGGTGATCTGCCCGGAGGTGTAGAGCCCGATCGCGAGAGCCGGCAGCCACAGCTCCCCGATGGTCCCGTAGGTGCCGGTCCACACCGCCGCGTAGGCGAAGCTGCCCCCCGTGATGCTGCCCAGGAAGTTGGCGAAGATCAGCACGCCCAGCCCGGCGATCACGAAGCTGGGCACGGTGTACCCGATCACCGCGAAGCTGGTCACGGTGTAGTCAACCCAGGTGTTCTGGCGCATCGCGGCGATGACCCCGAAGGTGATGCCCAGCCCGATGGTGATGAGCAGGGCGGAACCGCCGACCTCGCAGCTCACGCTCAGCTCGCGGAGCACCAGCGGGGTGACCTGCTCGCCCCGGATGTAGAGCGATACCCCCAGGTTCCCCTGCACCGCCCCCTTCAGGAAGTTCCAGTACTGGATCAGGATCGGCTGGTCCAGGCCGTACTCGTGGAGGAGCAGCTGCAGGGTCCGGCCGTGGACCCGCTGGCTGATGAAGGCATTGCCGGGGAGGGAGTGGACGACCACGAAGACGACGAAGGAGACGACCAGCAGGGTGAGCACGATGATCAGGAGCCGCTGGATGATGTAGATCAGCGTCCCCCGGGTCAGCATCCGTGCTCCCTCATCCCGGACGGGTCGGGACGCCCGGCTCGCGTGCCGGGCGTCCCGAGCTCATGGTTGGCTGCTGCCTCTCAGTGGGAGAGGATCTGGATCTGGTTCCAGTAGTAGTCGAAGCCAGTGTTCGAGCCCGCTCCCTTGATCCACGGCTGGATCAGGAAGTTGCCCACCGAATAGTACAGCGGGATGTAGACCACGTCCTGCTGCATGATCTTGGCGAGCTGGTTGTAGAGGGGCAGCGCCTGCTGGATGTTGGCGGTGACGTCCGCCTGCTTCAGGATGCTGTCGTAGGTCGGGTCGTCGAAGCCGCTGGTGTTGGCCCCGGCGGCGGTCGCCAGGTAGCCCCAGAGGTTGTCATACCAGTCCTGGGGGTGGTTGTAGTCGAACTGCCAGCCGTCACGGGACATCTCGTACTGACCGCCCAGGCGGTTGGAGATGAACTGCGAGGCGTCGCCGACCGGGTTGAGGTTGACGTGAACGCCCAGGTTGGTCTGCCACTCGTTCTGCAGGTACTCGGCCACCGGGTCGTTCAGGCCGCCGGTGTTGTAGGAGTAGGTGAGGTTGGCGGTCAGGGTCCCGGTCGGGTCGTACTGCTTGAGCAGCGCCTTGGCCTGGGTCGGATCGTAGGCGGCGAGCGGGTCGTTGCCAGCTCCCAGGTTGCCGATCAGCCCCTGGGTGATCAGACCGCCCGTGGCCGCGGTGCACAGGACGTCGTGGCAGACCGTGGTGGCCAGTCCCTTCTTGTCGACGGCCAGGTCGAAGGCCTTGCGGAGCCCGATCGCCTGGGCCGACTCGCCGACGAAGGGGCCGCCGGTCTTGGGATAGCCGATGTTGAAGCTGAGCCAGGTGGTCCGGCCCTTGTCAACGGTCAGCAGGTCCTTGGCGTAGGACGATCCCTTGATGCCCTGGATGGTCGGGTAGTCGAGGTTTCCGCTGTCACCGCCGTAGCCGATGATCCCGTAGCTGCCCTGCTTGAAGGCGGCCACGGTGGTGGCCAGGGCCGAGGGGTCCTTGATGTCGACGTCGACCTCGGTCAGCGTCGGCTTGGGGCTGCCCCACCAGTTCTTGACGGCCTTGAAGGTCATCGACTGCTTGGGGACGAACGAGGCCAGGTAGAAGGCGCCGGTGCCCACCATCCCGTCGCACGAGCTGGCGGTGGGATCGGTGCAGCTGGACGAGGGCCCGGATGGCTTGAAGTACCAGCCGGTGGGGTCATTGTGGATGACGTTCTCGTCGACGATGCCCCCGGTGGTGCCCTCCAGGGTCCAGGCCGCAAGGCACCAGCCGCAGGCGTTGCCGAGGGTGATCTGGACGGTCTCCCCGGTCAGCCCGTCGGGAGCGGTCAGGCCGCTCATCTCCAGGCTCTGGTTGCAGGTGGCCCCAGCCTGGCCCTTGCCCCGGAAGCAGCCCCAGAGGCCGTTCTCGATGTTCGCATTGAAGCTCGAGCCGCTCCCGCTGCTGCTCGCCGGCGGGGCGCCGGCCGCCTTCTGGACGTCGGAGTAGCCGGCAATCGCCGAGAGGTTGGCGGAGTAGGCGCCCTGGAGCGCGACTGCGCGGTCCCAGGAGTAGAGGACATCCTCGGCGGTGACCTTGTCACCGTTGTCGAAGGTGGCGTTGGGGTTCAGGTGGACGGTGTAGGTCGTGCCGTCGCTGGAGAGCCCGCCGTTGGCCTGGGTGGGGACCGCGGTGGCGATGTCGGGGATGATGTTCAGGGTGTTGTCGAAGCGCCAGAGGTTGTCGAACACGTTCTGCATGAACTCGGTGTCGACCTCGGCGTCGGCCTCCCCCGGGTCCCACGTGCCCGGGTTCTGGAAAGCGGGGAACTTCAGTACCTGGCTGCTGGCCAGCGCGCCGGAGCTGGAGCCGCCTGCGCTGCTGCTGCTGCCGCAGCCGGCCGCGACCATGGCCAGCAGGCCGACGGCCCAAACCGCGAGCGCGGGCCTGGAAAGGCCGCGCACCGCGGTCCCAAAATGCGGCGTCCGTAACGTCATGGCACCCTCCTTACCGTCGATGGCAGGCCTGCTCAGAGCACCGCTGAACTCGCTTGACCTGGGCTCCGCCGCCGACACCGAAGACATGTGGCGCCAATGTAGCGCTTCGGCCTACCTCTCGGATCACCCGCTGGAGTGATACACACCTCGGTTAGGCGGGGGCGGCGCTTCGGGAGGCCCCGTCGGCGTAACGAGTTGGTGGAAACGAAGCAAGGGCACCAGACGTAGTCGCCGCCCGCCCGCCGTTGCCTGGTTGCCTCGTATGACCTCCAGGCTGCTGGCTGGATCCGCGCTCTCTGGCGAGGCCGCGGGTCCGCCGGCCGGCCGGCGGGGGCTCGCCCGCTTCGGTCAGGTGAGCCTCACCCGGGGGTCGAGGACCGCGTACAGGGCGTCGACCACGATGTTGGCCACGACGATGAAGGCGGACGCAACCAGCACGATGCCTTCCACGACCGGCAGGTCGCCCACCGAGATCGCCCGCACCACGGTGTAGCCGAGACCCGGCAGCCCGAACACCGTCTCGGTGATGATCGCGCCGCCCAGGACGGTGGCGAGGTCGATGCCGAACTGGGTGACGATGGGCGTGACGGCGCTGCGCAGGGCATGGCGGTAGACCACCCGGCGCTCGCTCAGCCCCTTGGCCCGAGCGGTGCGGATGTAGTCCTCGCCCAGGGTCTCCAGCAGCGAGCTGCGCGAGAGGCGGGCGTAGGTGGCTGCGGTGATCAGCGCCAGCGTGACCCAGGGAAGGATGAGGTCGTGGGCCCATATCAAAGGATTGGGGAGGAACGGCGCGTACTGGCCGGGGCCGACGAACCACTTGATGCCGTTGATGGTGAGGATGTAGAAGAAGAAGTAGATAAGCAGCAGCCCGAGGATGAAGGTGGGGGTCGAGAGCCCGGTGAGGACGAAGACGGTGGCGCTGCGGTCCCACACCGTGCGCGGACGGCGGGCGGCGAGGATGCCAACACTCAGGCCGAGTGCCATCCAGAGTATGGCCGCGCCGATCGCCAGGGATATATCGATAGGCACCGCCTGGCCGATGATGTGGAGCACCGACAGCCGGTTCTGGTAGGAGATGCCGAAGTTACCGGTCACCAGGTGGCTGATGTAGATGCCGTACTGGTCCCAGAGCGGCTTGTCGAGGCCGAGGTAGTGGCGGACGCTGGCCAGGTCCTGCTGGGTGGCGTGGATGCCGGCGATGGCTCGGGCCACGTCGTTGGGGCCGAGGTTGTAGAGGAGGAACACCAGGGTGACGATCACCCACAGGGTGAAGATCCCCTGGACCGATCTCCGGATCAGGAACCGGGTCATCCCGCCTCGACCTCACCATCCGGCTTCCCAGCGGCTGCCTCGCCGCTGGCGGCGGCACCGCCGACGAAGCGGGCCTTGCGTCGCATCGCGAAGATCCGCTCGGTCCGGGGATCCAGGGCATCGCGCACCGAGTCGCCGAGGAGGTTGAAGCCCAGAGTGGTGATGAGCAGCGCCAGCGACGGGAAGATCCAGAACCACCACGCCTGGAACCCGGAGGTCTGGGCGTCGGAGAGCATGTTGCCCCAGGACGGCTTGGGGGGTGGTACGCCGACACCGAGGAAGGAGAGCGAGGATTCGAAGACTATCGCGGTGGGGATGAGCAGCGTGCCCAGCACGATCACCGGCGCGACCAGGTTGGGCAGGATGTCGATGAAGAGGATCCTGAGGTTGCCCGCGCCCATGGCGTGAGCCGCCTCGACGTACTCCTTCTCCTTCTGGGAGAGGGTCTGGCCACGCACGATCCTGCCGATCGCCGCCCAGGAGAAGAAGGCGATCACCAGGATGGTGAGGGGGATTCCGGCGATGGCGTGGAGCCGGCTGCCCGGCTCCGCGGCAACGGAGCCGAGGGCGAGGGCGAGCAGCAGGTACGGGAAGGCCAGGACGGTGTCCATCATGCGGGCCAGGATCGCGTCGATCCACCCGCCGAAGTAGCCCGCCAGCATCCCCACGACCGTCCCCACCACCGTGGCCAGGATCGTCGCCAGCACCCCGACGAGCAGCGAGATCTGGGCTCCGTAGGCGATCCGTACCAGGATGTCGCGGCCGAGGTTGTCGGTCCCGAGCAGGAAGCCGCCCACACCAGGGCCGAGCGGCTGGCCGGTGATGTCGGTGCCCGTCGCGATGTTGGAGGCTATCGCGTTGTGCCCGGTGACCGCCTCGATCAGAGGAGCGCAGATCGCCAGCAGGGCGACGAAGACGATCATCCCCGCGGAGAGCAGGGCGACCCGGTCACTGCGCAGCCGGGCCAGCGCCAGGCGGAGCGGGCTGCGGCCCTCGATCGCCTGACCCGGGGGGGCTCCGGCCTCGACCGGCGGGCCCTCGCTGACGGTCTGGACGGTGGTCAGGGTCATGCTCGACGCTCCTCCGCTACCGGCTCGCCGACGAACTCCTCGAGCGCCTCGTGGATCTTGAGCGCTGCGCCCCGCAAACGCTCGCCCGGCTGCATCGGGAAGTGGCAGGCGGTGAGATGAGACGCGGGATCACCGGCCTTGACCTCGAGCGGTGGCTCGACGGTGGTGCAGATCGGCTGGGCCTTGGGACAGCGAGGGTGGAAGCGGCAGCCCGCAGGCGGGTTGAGCGGGGACGGGACCTCGCCTGACAGCACCACCCGATTGGTGGATCTCGCCTTCTCCGGGTCGGCCACCACCGAGGCCGAGAGCAGGGCGACGGTGTAGGGATGGCGTGGACTCTGGTAGAGGTCCTTGACCGTCGCGATCTCGACGATCTTGCCCAAGTACATCACGGCGACGCGGTCGCTGACGTGCTCCACCACCGAGAGGTTGTGAGCGATGAACAGGTAGGTGAGCCCGAACTCGGCCTGGAGGTCCTCGAGGAGGTTGATGATCTGGGCCTGGATGGAGACGTCGAGCGCCGAGACCGGCTCGTCACAGACGATCAGGCTGGGGCGGAGCGCAAGGGCGCGGGCCACCCCGATGCGCTGCCGCTGGCCGCCCGAGAACTCCGCTGGGAACCGGTTGTAGTGCTCCGGGTTGAGGCCGACGACCTCCATCAGCTCCTGGACCCTCTGTTTGCGCTCGGCGCCACTCGCCACCCTGTGGATGGTGAGCGGGTCTGCGATGATCGACCCGACCCGGCGCCGGGGGTTGAGCGATCCGTAGGGGTCCTGGAAGATCATCTGCATCCGCCGGCGGTACGGACGCAGGTGGCGGCGTGGGAGCCTGCTGATGTCGGCGCCGTCGAACCGGACATTGCCCGAGGTGAGCGGGTAGAGCCGCGTCACGCAGCGGGCCAGGGTGGACTTGCCGCAGCCCGTCTCACCGACGAGACCGAGGGTCTCGCCCCGGTGCACGTCCAGGCTGACATCCTCGACCGCGCTGACGCTGCCGACCTCGCGCTTGAAGAAGACGCCCTGCTTCACCGGAAAGTGCTTGACCAGGTTCTCCACCCGGAGCAGCACCTCGCCATCGGCCCCTGCCTCGGTCATGAGGCGACGACCTCACGGTTGCCGGCAACCACCCCGGCGAGCCGGGCAGCCCCAGTGCCCTGGTGCCGGACCGCGTAGCGCCGGCGGGCCTCATCCTGGCCGGGGCCGACGCCGACGATGTCGGCGGGCAGCCAGCAGGCCGAGTCGTGGCCGCTCCCGTCGGCCACCGGCTCGAGGTCGGGTTGCTCCCGGATGCAGCTGTCCATGGCGAACGGACAGCGGGGGTGGAAGGCGCAGCCGCTGGGGAGCCGGATGAGGCTGGGCGGCTGTCCCACGATCGGCACCAGCCGGCCATGCACGCCGATGGATCCCGGGATGGATGTGAGCAGCCCGCGGGTGTAGGGGTGATGGGAGGCGTAGAAGACGCTCCTGGTGCCGGCCCGCTCCGCGGCACGGCCCGCGTACATCACCAGCACCGAGTCGGCGATGGAGGCGACCACCCCAAGGTCGTGGGTGATGACGATCATGGCCATCCCCATCTCCCGCTGCATCCCCACCAGCAGCTCCATGAGCTGGGCCTGGACGGTCGCGTCCAGGGCGGTGGTGGGCTCGTCGGCGATGAGGAGCTTCGGCTGCAGCGCCAGGGCCATCGCGATCATGACCCGCTGGCGCATGCCCCCCGAGAGCTCGTGGGGGTAGGCCTGGACCCGGCGGTCGGGCTGGGGGATGCTGACCAGCTTGAGCAGTTCCACGCTCCGCCGCATCGCCTCGGCCCGGCTCACGTCGGTGTGGGCGCGGATCGCCTCGGAGATCTGCCATCCCACCCGGTAGTGAGGGTGGAGGCTGGAGAGGGGGTCCTGGAAGATCATGGCGATGTCGGCACCACGCAGACGCCGCAGCTCGCCGGGCGGCATCCGGAGGAGGTCGCGGCCCTGGAACAGCGCCGAGCCGCTGATGTCGGCACCGGGGTTGAGCCCAAGCATGGTCAGCGCCGAGACGCTCTTGCCCGAGCCGGATTCGCCGACGATCCCCAACGTGCTCCCCGCCGCCACATCGAAGGAGAGCCCTCGAACCGCCTGCACCAGCCCGTCCGAGGTCGGGAAGGAGACGGTGAGGTCCCGGACGGTCAGCAGGTTCATAAGGCAACGTTACGGCGTTTGATGCCCGCCGGCTAGGCCGGCGGGCATCCGAACGCTAAGAGCTGCTGGGTCAGCTGGTCGGGCTCAGCCAGATCTGGGTGATGTCGTAGCTGTTCGAGAACGGGTTGAAGATGGCGTTGTGGACCCGGGTGGACCGCATGAGGTTGGTCAGCTGGGTCTGGAAGGGGACGAATGCGGCGTCCTCCATCACCTTCTTGTTGGCCTGCTGCCAGAGGCTGGTGGCCTGGCTCAGGGTGGTCGCGGCCAGGGCCTGGTTGACCAGGTTGTCGACCGCGGGATCGTCGTAGCCACCCCAGTCAGTACCGGGGAAGCTCAGCTTGCCGTCGAAGAGATCGGGCAGGATCGCCCGGGCGTTGGTGGGGCCGAACCAGTCGGGCACCCATCCGGGCTCGGTGATGTCCCATTCGCCCGGCTTGGCGAGGTCACTGGGCTGGCTGATCCCGATCCCCTTGGTGCCGTAGTAACCGCTGCTGTTGGGCTCCCCGTTGACCGTGACCCCGCACTTGGCGAAGTCAGTCTGGACCTCCTGGAAGACCGCGGGGTGCTTGCCGCCGGCGCGGTAGATGTCGGTCAGGGTCAGGCCGTTCGGGTAACCCGCTGCCGCCAGCAGGGACTTGCACTTGGCGGGGTCGCCCTGGTCACCCGGTGTCGCATACGGGTCGTAGCCGGCGATATAGCCCTCGGAGCCGGGGCTGAAGACCTGGTTGAGAGCCTCGTTGAAGAGGGTACCCCCGTAGATCTTGTTCATCGCGATCTTGTTGATCGCGTACTCCAAGGCCTGGCGGACCGCTACCTTGCCCAGTGCCCCCCCGTTGCTTGTGCTCATGGTGTTGAAGACCAGGTAAGGGTTGGTCGTCCCCGGGGTGGGGAAGGAGCCGAAGCGCGGGTCGTGGGGGCTGCTCAGGGTGGCCAGGTCCTCGCTGGGGACGACGGTGTCCCAGCTCAGGTCCGCGGTCCCCGCAGTGATGTCCTGCTGGACCTCGGTCTCGGCCGCCGCGGAGCTCAGGTCGACCTTGATGTCGACCTCGTCGACGTACTGGTGCCGGATCGGGTCGGTGGTCTGGCTCCAGTTGGGGTTCCGGGTCAGGACGATCTCATGGCCGACGTTCGACTTGGTGGGATCGACCATGTAGGGGCCGTCCGAAAAGGCGTAGTAGTCGAGCGGGGTCCCCGGGGTGCCGGGCACGTAGTTCAGGGTCTCCACGGGCGCGGCCGACGCGAAGGGCAGGGCCAGGATGTTGAGGAAGTCGCTGGCCGGGCTGGTCAGGGTGAAGACGATGGTGCTGTCGTCCGGGGTGGAGATCCCGGAGATGTCATGGCTGTTGATGTACTGCGCCCGCTGCGCCGCCGTCGACGACGGGTCCATGCCCTCGAAGGGGGTGCAGTAGTCGCTGTAGCCCTTGATGGTGGCGATGTAGTACCCGGGGTTTGCCGACGGCGCGATGGTCGGGTCGCACTCTCGCTTGAGCCCGAGCAGAAAGTCCTTCGAGGTCACCGGCCGGGGCGGGCTGGTGTTCCACATCAGTCCGCTGCGGAGGTGGAAGGTGTAGGTCAGGCCGTCCGCGGAGATACCGCCGTTGGCGGTGGTCGGGATCTCGGTCGCCGCGTCAGCCTCCAGGGTCACCTCCTTGTTGAAGTCGCTGGAGTTCGAGTACTCCACCAGCTGGCGGGAGATGGCCCGGAGAATGCCGAAGCCTATGGTCTCGTACTCGGCCTGGGGATCAAGGAAGCTGGAAACGTCGGTCGACCCCTCGATCTTCAGGGTGCCCCCGCTTGTCGGCGTGCCGGTGGCGTTCTGGTTAGCGGCGAGCCAGGGGATGACCGAGGTGTTGAACCGGGCGGGATTGAAGAGGTCTGCGTTCGTGAAGCTGGCGGTCGGTGCGGTGCTGCTGCTGCCGCAGGCCGCCGCAACGACGGCCCCGAGTCCGACCACCACCCACAATCGGCGAGACCGCCCGCGGCTCCACGCTCGCCGGGTTTTGCCGCCTTGCTGACAGGAATCCGAGGTCATCTTACCCTCCTATGTCAGGCCCCGGCAGCATGCGGAGAGCCGGAGCCGCGTACAACCCGCGTCGGGCATTTGCATCGCCGGTCGTGCGGGCGCTGCCCTCCGAACTGTCCCCGAATGGCCCGCTGATTCGGGCCGGAATGTGCTACGGCGCACAATGTAGCGCTTCGGCCTGACCGCTGGATCACCCGGTGGGGTGATACACGCCCTGGTGATGTCCCGGCTGCCCCATGAGACGCGACACACCTCGGAGGTCGGGGGGAGCGGAGCAAAAACCCCAACCAAGCCGATTTCCGCAGCCGGTCACGCTGTAGCCGGTGCTGACCGGCGCCGGGACCGCGCAGCGAGCCGGCCGCAGGCGCAGACAGGGCCGGGCGGCGCTCACCCGGGCGGCGGCTCTCCGGCCGGGTGTCCCCTACTGAGCACCCAGTAGGCGCCGGCGCTCACCAGGAACCCAGCCGCGAAGCTGAGATCACCGGTCTGGGGCACCGCCCCGGCGACCGGCCCCACGAAGAGCGTCTGGTTCATGAAGGGGATGCAGGCCGCGATCCCGAGCAGGAACGCCGTCACGCCGGCCCGGTTGCGGTGGTGCCGGTCGAAGACCAGGGTGGTGCTGAGACGGCCGCGCCGGATCGCCCAGTCGGTGAGCACCACCCCGAGGAAGGCGACGACCCAGTAGGTGCTGAAGAACAGGAAGTTCTCGTAGCTGCCGCCGGTCCCGCCGGCGCCGACGTTGCCGGTGGACACGACCACGTAGCCGACCGCGAAACCGATCACCCCACAGCCCACCGCGACCAGGGCCCGGCGCAGCCGGGCCGGGATCCTGACCCCCATGCTCAGGAAGGAGGTGGCACCCGTGTAGAGGTTGAGCACGTTGGCGGAGATCGCGCCGACGCAGATGGCGAGCGGGGCGATGATCCGCAGCGCCTGCGGCAGCGGCTCGACGAACTGGCTGGTCGGCACGTCGCTGAGCCCCCAGCGGGTCCCCACCACCGTGGCCAGGGCCGCTCCCGCAACTTCCAGGATCCCGCAGGCCGCGAGCAACCCGGCACCGGCGGCGACCGCCACCCGGAGAGGGCTGGCCTGACGGGGCAGGTAGCGGCTGTAGTCGGCCGCGTACGGGTTCCAGCTCGCCGCGTAGGCGAAGGATAGGAAGACCGCGATCATGAAGGCGCCCACCGGACCGCCGGCGGCCGCGGGCGCCGCCGCGTCGAAGCCCATCCCCGGCCGGGAATGGATCAGGATCACCGTCACCGACGCCGCGAACACCATGGCGAGGAAGGGGAAGACCCAGCGTTCGATGGCGTGGATGAAGTTGTGGCCGGTGAAGGCCACTGCCATCTCGACGAGCACCACGGCGCCCAGCGCCGGAGCCAGCCCGGGCACCGGGAGCCGCACCGCGGCGCAGAAGGTCTGGAGCGCGAAGGCGCCGCTCACGCTGTTGACGGCGACCCAGCCCGCCCCCGCGGTCAGGGCGTTGAGCCCGGCTGGCAGCAGGTTGCCCAGGAAGCCGAACCCTCCCCGGCTGGCCACCATCTGGCAGACGCCGAGCCGCGGTCCCATCACCGATAGCAGCCCTTGAAACACCGCGCCGATGGCGGTTCCCAGCGTGAGGGCGACCGCGGTCGGCCAGAAGCCTCCGCCGAACAGGACGACCGGGAGGACGCCGACATAGACGGTGGCGAACTCCAGGTTGGGCGACGTCCACATCCAGACCAGCTGCAGGGGACGCCCGTGGCGCTCGGAGTCCGGGATGTACTCGATGCCGCCGGGCTCGATCGCCACCACCCGGTCGCCGTACACGCCCTCGCGGATGGGTATCCGGGACGGTTCGGGGAGCGCCGTTGGGCTCCCCGCCGGCGACCGGACAAGCTCGCTCACCGCGACTCCTCGAGGGCCCCCGAGGCGGTGGCGTCGAGGGCGGCGCGCAGGCGGGGCAGCTCCGACACCGCCCGGATGACGGCCACGCCGCTCGCCCCGGCGGCGATGCAGGCGGGCGCGTTGCCGCTGTCGATCCCCCCGATGGCAACCACCGGGATCCCCACCGACGAGCAGATCGCGGCCAGGCCCTCGAGGCCGATGGCCGGGCCGGCGTCGGTCTTGCTGGGGGTCTCCCAGACCGCTCCGGCGCCGATGTACATCGCTCCCTCGGCCTCCGCCTGGCGCGCCTCATCGACGGAGGCCGCCGAGCGTCCGAAGCCGATGCCAGCCGACCGCGCCCGCTCCACGCCCGGGTCGCCCTGGCCCAGGTGCACCGGGATGCCGAGGGTCACCGCCGCTTCGACATCGTCGTTCATGACGACCATGACCGCAGCGCGCCGCTCGCCGAGCGCCTCCAGCACCTCGCGCCCGGTGCGGACTCTCCGGGCGGTGTCCACTCCCTTGAGGCGGAGCTGGACCACCGAGGCGCCGTTCGCGGCCGCCCAGACCGCGGTCTCGAGGTCGGCGGTGATGGCGTGGAGGATCACGGCCCGGCCTCGCTGCGGCCGCCGGATGCGGCTCCCCCGCGATCGCTCCACTCGATATGAGCCTCCTGGTCCAGGGTCTCGGGGTCGAGGCCGGCCACGCAGTCGTAGAGGTTGACGTGGAAGCTGCCCGGGCCCCTGGCTCCGGCCAGGGCGTGCTCGGCGGCCACACCGAAGGCCGCCAGGGCCTCGGCGGCGGCGCGGAGCGGGTCGTCGGGGTTCACGGCGGCGAAGCAGCCGCACATGGCCGAGGCCATGCAGCCGGTGCCGGTGACCCTTCCGAGCATGGGTACCCCGTTGCTCACCGCGACGCGGCCCCCGGGGCCGGCCACATGGTCCACGGGCCCGGTCACCGCCACGGTGCAGCCCAGGGCACGGGAGGCGCGCCGGGCCAGCTCGCCGGGCTCCGCCGAGCTCAGGGAGTCGACGCCCCGGATCTCAGCCGACTCGCCGGCCAGGGCGGCCAGCTCGGCGGCATTGCCTCGGACGATCGCGATCGACACCTCGCCGAGGATCCGCCGCGCCGCCTCGGTGCGCAGCCGGGTGGCCCCGGCACCCACCGGGTCGAGCACCACGGGGGCGCCGTGGCGGTTGGCGGCACGCCCCGCCAGGACCATGGCCTCCACCCACTCCGGGGACAGGGTGCCGATGTTGAGCACCAGCGCCGATGCCACCGACGCCATCTCCTCGACCTCGCCGAGGGCATGCGCCATCACCGGGGAGGCGCCGATCGCCAGGGTGAGGTTGGCGGTCTCGTTCATCACCACGTAGTTGGTGATCTGGTGGATCAGGGGCGGCGCGGCGCGGATGGCGCTCAGCGAAGCGGCCGGGGAGAAGCGAAGCGTTGGCGTGCTGGCCATGCGGGTCACTCCTTGGCGCGGGCGGATCGGCGCGGCCAGGGCGCGAAGGCGCGGGGCGCGGTGGCCGGCGACCGCCGATCGGTCAGCATCACGGTGCCCGGTGCAGGACATGCACCGGTCCTTCGCCCCTGCCGATGTCGGTGAGGCCGTGGGCCACCGCGTCGGCGGCCACCCGGGCGGCGGTGCGGGCGGCAGTGAGCAGGTCGTCGCCCAGCGCGAGCCGGGCGCAGAGGGTGGCCGAGTGCGTGCAGCCCGCCCCGTGGGTGGCCGGGATCTCGTGGCGCTGCACCGGGATCTCGTGGTGCTCGCGGCCGTCGAAGAGGTGGTCGACGGCGGTGTCGCCGTGCCCGCCGGTGACCAGCACCGCGGCGGCACCCATCTGGTGGAGGCGCTCGGCCAGCTCGCGCCGGCTGCCCCGGTGGCCGGTCAGCGCCTCAGCCTCCGGCAGGTTGGGGGTGATCAGCGTGGCCCTGGGGAAGAGCCGCCGGACCAGGGTCGAGACGGCGTCGTCGCGAAGCAGCGGGGCCCCCGATGACGCCACCATCACCGGGTCCACGACCAGCGGGAACGCGGTGCCCGCCATCCAATCGGCGACCGCCTCGATGATCGGCGCCGAGAAGAGCATCCCGGTCTTGGCGGCGTCGATGCCGATGTCCTCGGCGACGGCGTCGAGCTGGGCGGTGATGAAATCCACCGGCAGCTCATGGACGGCGCGCACCCCGACGGTGTTCTGGGCGGTCAGGGCGACGATCGCCGACATCCCGTGGCAGCCGGCGGCGGCGAACGCCTTGAGGTCGGCCTGGATCCCGGCGCCGCCGCCGGAATCCGAGCCGGCCACGGTGAGGCACCGGGCCGTTGCCATCTCTGCGCTCCCTACGCTGGAATTACCCAGGTCAGGTTCTCGGGTGTGATCTCAGCCCGCTCGGGCACCCCGGGTAGCGCGAGGGTAGCACCGGCGGCCCGCCGACCGTGCAGACTGGCGGTGGGTGTGCACGATCCTGATCGCCTGGCGAAGCCTCGATGACGCCCTTCTGGTCCTCGCCGGCAACCGGGACGAACTGGTCGCTCGACCCTCGGCCGCGCCCGCCCGCCTCAGTGCATCGCCACTCATCTACGGGGGCCGGGACCTCTCCGCGGGCGGCACCTGGATGGCGGTCGACGCCGGCGGCCGCGTCGCCGCCGTTACCAACCGGCGCTCCGGTGGTGGCGACGAGGCGGCTGGTAACCCTGCCCTCCGCTCCCGGGGTGAGCTTCCCCTCATGCTGCTGCGCGACCGTGACCTCGCCATCGCGCTCGCCTCCGTCAGGGCCCGCGACTACAACCCCTTCAACCTCGTGGCGGTCGAGGGCTCCCGGGCTCTGGTTGGCCACGCCCGCGGTGGCGAGAGCCCGGATATCACCGAGCTGGCCCCCGGGCCGCACGTGCTCTGCGTGCACGACGTCGATGATCCGATCCATGCCAAGGAGGCGCGGATCGGCCGCCGGCTCAGCGAGGAGCTGGCGGGGTGCCGGAGCGCGGCCGGGTGCGTGGAGGTGATGACCACGCTGCTCGGCGATCACACCGCGGAGGCCGACCCTCGCGATGCGGTGTGCATCCACGGGGACGTCTACGGGACGGTCTCGGCCTCCGTCGTGGTCATCGGCAACGGCGGAGCCGTCCGCTACCGCCACGCGGCCGGACGGCCCTGCACCGCGCCGTTCGAAGAGGTGATCCTGGCCTGATCACCGGCTCAACCCATCCGCGCCGCCTCGGGAGCTGGCTCGTCGCCGCCGCGCCGGTCCGGCACTGGCTGCGCCACTCGCCGGCGGGTGGCCAGGAAGGAGCCGGTGAGAATCAGCGCGAAGCCGATCACCGTTCCGGCGGTGAACCGCTCGCCCAGCACCACCACGCCGAGAAGCAGCGCCACCGCCGGGTTGAAGTAGGTGATCAGGGTGGCCCTCACCGGCCCGATCTCGGCGATGAGGGCAAAGAAGAGGACGAAGGCCAGCGCGGTGCACACCACCCCGAGGGTGACCGCGGCGGCGATCACCCGGCCGCTGAGGTGGGCCTGCCCGAGGCCGGCGATGCCGGCGGGCGCGTAGGCGATGGCGCTGATGGTCAGCGAAGCGGCGACCACGCCGACGGACGGCAGCCTGGAGAGCCAGCGCGAGATGATCATCGGCCCGAGGGCGTAGCCCACGGTCACCAGGCCCACCTGGCCGACCGCGCCGAGGTCGCGAGCGCTGATGTCGAAGCCGACCAGCACGGCGACCCCCAGCAGCCCGACGAGGAGGCCGGCGGTCCTCCGCGCGTCGAGCTGGTGCTCGCTGCGGGTGATCCACGCCAGCAGCGCCCCGACCAGGGGCACCGCGGCGATCAGGAGGCCGCTCAGCGAGCTGGACAGCCGGGTCTCGGCGTCGGAGAGGAGCAGCCAGGGCACGCCGAGCTCCACCGCGGTGTAGGCGAGCAGGGGACGCCAGCAGGGCAGCACCGGCCGGATCTCCCCCCGGGCGATCGCCAGGGGAAGGAGGATGGCGGCGCCGATGGCGGTCCGGATCAGCACCAGGCTGGCCGGGCTCATCCCCGATACCGCGACCTTGATCAGCAGGTAGGGCACGCCCCAGATCGCGCACATCGCCGCGAAGAGTGCGAATGCCCGCCGGTTCATCGCGTCACTCCAGGTCGGGGGCGCTCCTGACCGCGAGGGCTGTCCCCGGCGCCTGACGGCTGGTGTGAGCGCTCCCGGGAGCTCCCCCCATGGGCTGCGGTCACTCCCCGCACCGGCGGCCGGTCAGCCACCGGGCGTGACCGCCCGAGAGGCGATGATGTCGGCGACCAGCCCGGTCCAGCCGGTCTGGTGCGACGCCCCCAGGCCGGCCCCGGTGTCGCCGTTGAAGTACTCGTGGAAGGGGAGCAGGTCGTGCCAGGCCGGGTCACCCTGGAACATCTCGACCTCGCCGAACACTCGGCGCCTGCCCCGGGTCTCCCTGAAGATCGCGACCAGGCGGTCGCAGATCTCGTCGGCGACTGCGCCCAGGTGCCGCTGCCGCCCCGACCCGGTGGGGCACTCGACGGTGAAGCCGTCGCCGAGGTATCGATGGAATCGGCGGAGGCCCTGGATCACCAGGTAGTTGAGCGGGAACCACACCGGGCCGCGCCAGTTGGAGTTGCCGCCGAACAGGCCGGTCCGGGACTCCCCCGGCTCGTAGTCGACCCGGGCCTGGCCGCCGCCGGGAAGGTCGAGGACGAAGGGATGCTCGGCGTGCCAGCGCGACACCGAGCGGAGCCCGCAGGGGCTGAGGAACTCCTGCTCGTCGAGCAGGTAGCCGAGGATGCGGCGCAGCTTGTCGGGATCGACGATGGAGAGGAGCAGGCGGTCCAGGTGACCCGGCACGTGGCAGTGCTCGACCACCGATTGCACCTCCGGCCGGTTGTGGGTGTACCACTCCAGCCGGGCTCGGAAGTCGTGCAGCTTGGCCAGCACCTCCGGCTCCAGCACCGTCACCGCCATGAGCGGCACCAGTCCCACCATCGATCGCACCCGGAGCGGTGTCACCCCGCCGTCCTCGCCATGGATGGCGTCGTAGAAGAAGCCATCGCTCTGGTCCCACAGCCCCTGCCGGTTCATCGCCACCGCGATCAGGGTGAAGTGCTCGACGAACTTGGTGGCGATGTCCTGGTAGGTCGGGTCGTGGTCGGCCAGGATCAGCGCGATCTCGAGCAACCCCAGGCAGTACATGGCCATCCAGGCGGTGCCGTCGGACTGCTCCAGCCTGCCCCTCACCGGCGGCGGCGAGGAGCGGTCAAAGGGGCCGATGTTGTCGAGCCCGAGGAACCCCCCGGCGAAAACGTTGCGGCCCTCGGCATCCTTGCGGTTCACCCACCATGTGAAGTTGATCACCAGCTTGTGGAAGACCCTCTCCAGGAAGTCGTAGTCGCGGTCCCCGGCGATCTCGAAGACACGCAGCGCCGCCCAGGCGTGCACCGGGGGATTGACATCCGAGAGGTTCCACTCGTAGGCGGGGAGCTGGCCGTTGGGGTGCATGTACCACTCCCGGCAGATCAGGATCAGCTGGTTCTTGGCGAACTCGGGATCGACGTGGGCCAGGGACACGCAGTGGAAGCCCAGGTCCCAGGAGGCGTACCACGGGTACTCCCACTTGTCGGGCATGGAGATCACGTCGCGGTTGTCGAGGTGCCGCCAGTCGTGGTTGCGGCCCTGGAGGCGCTCGGCGGGCGGCGCCGGATAGGCAGGATCGCCGTCCAGCCACCGCTCGATGTCGTAGTGGTAGAACTGCTTGCCCCAGAGCATCCCGGCGAGCGCCTGACGCTTGACCATCGCCTCGTCGGCGCCGGACCGGGGCGGCCTCAGCGCGGCATAGAACTCGTCAGCCTCGTTCCGCCTCCGCTCCATGGTGGTGCTGAAGCCGTCGCCGAGATCGCCGGGCAGCTTGTCGTCGTGGAGGCGGAGCCGGATGCTGGCGGTGGCGCCGGCTGGGATGCTGAGCCGGTACCAGAGCGCGGCCTTGGTGCCCCGCTGCTCCGGGTTCACGGTGCCGGCGCCGTTCACCACGTGGTCGTTGATGCCGTCCTTGGGATAGGCGGGTCCGGGGCTGCCCCACAGTCGCGCCGTGTTGGTCTCGTTGTCGCAGAAGAGGGCCGCAGCTCCCGACGTCCCGTCGAGGCGGCGCCGTCCCAGCACCGGGTGGGCGACCCTGAGGCCGCCGGCCTCGGCCCCGATCTCGGGCCGCTGCTGGTCGCCGGACCAGCTCCAGGTGTTGCGGAACCAGAGGGTGGGCAGGAGGTGCAGGACGGCTTGATCCGGCCCGCGGTTGAGCACCCTCAGCTCGATGAGGATGTCCTCCGGCGACGCCTTGGCGTAGTCGGCGGTGATCTCGAAGAGGCGGCCGGTGGCCAGGACGCCGGTGTCGGGCAGTTCGTACTCGGGATCGAGACGGGTCCGCCGCGCGTTCTCCGCCACCAGCCGGGCGTAGGGGAATGCGCTCTGCGGGTAGACGTACCTCCAGCGCATCCAGGAGTGGGTGGGCGTCGAATCGAGGTACCACCAGCACTCCTTGGCATCCTCGCCGTGGTTTCCCTGGCTGCCGTCGAGCCCGAAGATCCGCTCCTTGAGGAACGGGTCCACCCCGTTCCAGAAGGCGAAGGCGAGGCACAGCGTCTGGCGGTCATCGCAGATCCCGCCCAGCCCGTCCTCGTTCCATCGGAAGGCGCGCGACCGGGCGTGGTCGAAGGGGAAGAAATGCCACGGGTCGCCCTCCGCGCTGTAGTCCTCGCGCACCGTCCCCCAGGCTCTTTCCGCCAGGTAGGGTCCCCAGTGGCGCCAGGGCGCCCGGCCGTGGGGCACCTCCTGGAGCCGCTTCCACTCCGCGGTGCCGGCCACCAGCGGATAGGCGAACGATGGCTGCGCCGGGCCGGTGGCTGGCGAGCGGGATGCGTCGCTCATCCGCGGTCGTCGCGACCGCCGCGGACGGTGCGAGAGTGCGGGCTCATCGGCCCGTCGATTGTCTCAGCGGCCGCGCGCCGGCCGCTGGCGGAATCCGGCAACCGAAGTTCGCCGCCCTCCGGCCGGAGCCGCACCCGACCTGGCCAGCCGGCTGCCAGCGGGCGGCCCAGCGGCTTGGTCCGTCGGCCTGCGACCATGGACAGGTGGCGCCGCCCGAGACGGATCACGACCCGCGCGATGCCTTGGCGCTTCGGCGGTTGTCTGATCTCGCCCGGCGTCTGAGTGATGCGGGCCGTCCGGTTCTGATGAGCGACGGCTGGACGGCGTCGGCGGTGTTTGCCCACCTCGCCTTCTGGGACCGCTTCGTCCTGGCTCGCTGGGACCAGTACGACAGCAGCGGCATCATCGAGGATCTTCCCGAGGGGCACCTGGACCTGGTCAACAGCGCTGCCCTGCCGCTCTGGCTGGCGCTGGAGGCTGGCGTCGCCATCTCGCAGGCAATCGAGGCGGCCACCGCCGTCGCGGATCGGATCGCCGCGTTGAGCCCCGATGCGGTCGACTACGCTCGCCGGACCGGCCGGCCGGCGATGCTCGACCGCACTCTCCACTGGTCCCCCCACCTGGACGAGCTCAGTGCCGCGCTGGATCCGGCTCGACGCCCGGGTGGCTGACCGGGTGCCGCGCGTCGGCCCGGGAGGCATGAGGTGAGGCTGGAGGAACTGGCTGCGTTCATCGTCCGGGCCAGGACGGCAACCCACCGGCTCCACTATGCCGGGGGGCTGGTCAGCGAATGAGCTCAGGTCAGTCGTGACCTGAAGGGGGGCGGCGACGCGGTGGGTGCGCGGCGCTGCCCCCGAGCCCGGGGTTCTCGACCATCTGCACGGCCCGGGGTGGGACGCTCAGTCAGGCCGCCGCGGGTCGGCCTGCCGTCTGCTGCTCGCTGAGCTCCCAGAGCCGGCGGGCGGTGTCTGGGTCACGGGCCGAGGCACTCGGCTGGACCCGCCTGCGGTCCATGAAGTAGCCGCCGCTCTGGCCGGACGCCTCCGGCGAGTCGGCGAGCCACACCAGGGTCTCGGCTCCCCTCTCGGGCTTCCGGGCAAAGGGACGGGCGAGGCTCATCCCGAAGTTCATGAGGGCCCCGTTGTTGCGGTTGAATCCCGTCGCCACGAAGCCCGGGTGGAAGCAGTTGGCGGTGACCCCCGTGCCCTCCAGGCGGCGGGCCAGCTCGCGGGTGAAGAGGATGTTGGCCAGCTTGCTCTGCCCGTAGCGGCGGAAGCCGGCGCCGCCGTAACCGCGGCTCAGGTTGATGTCGTCGAAGGGGATGTGCGCCCCCTGGTGAGCGCCCGAGCTGGTGGTGATGATCCGGGCCGGAACGCTGCCGCGGATCCGATCGAGCAGCAGGTTGGTGAGCAGGAAGGGCGCCAGGTGGTTGACCGCCCAGGTCAGCTCGATGCCATCCACCGTCAGCGAGCGGGTGCGGTTGATCGCTCCGGCGTTGTTGATCAGCACCTCCACCCTCGGATGCCGGGCCAGGATCTCCCCGGCCAGCTGCCGGATCGAGGCTTGGGATGCCAGGTCGGCGCTGAGCACCTCCGGCTCGGCATCCCGCCCCGCCTCCAACCGGATCCTGGCGACAGCGAGGTCGGCCCGCTGCGCGCTGCGCGCGACGATGCTGAGCCGGGCGCCCCGGCGGCCCAGCTCGACAGCCGCGGCCAGCCCGATGCCCCCGGTCGCCCCGGTGATCACCACTCGCTTCCCGGCCACGCCGGTCCATTCCTGCACGGTGCCTACCTCCGTCAGCGCTCTCTCGCGGCGGTCCACAACGTCCTCCTGGGTCCCTCGATGGGCAGCCGTTCATCGCGACCGCGATGCCAGTGGTTCGATGGGCCCTTCTCAATCATTTGATTGGATGAAATCGACTCAGCTCGCCATCAGGTGCCCGGTTCGGTGATCGTCAGCGACACCTTGACCGCGGCGTGGCGCTGCGGCTGGGCGGCGATCCGGAAGGCTTCCCGCCAGCGCTCCAGGGGGAACTGGTGGGTGAGCCAGATCTCCCAGGGAACCTCCCGCTCCGCGAGCATGGAGATGGCGGTGTCCAGGTCCCCGGGGCGGTACCCGTTGGAGCCGACCACCGACACCTCCTTGAAGTAGCAGAGGGTCCCCTGGCTGCGCCGGGCGCGGCCCACGCCCACCCGGACCACAGTGCCCCCCGGCCGGACGGCGGCCAGGGCCAGCTCGGCGGTGGCGGCGGTCCCCACCGCGTCGACGACGGCGACCGCGCCGCCCGCGATCAGCCAGCGGAGCCCCCGCCACGGCCTCGAGAACCGCCCGGAGGTCGCCTCCGCCACCCTGGCGAGGACCACCTCGGGCCGGCTGGAGATGGGTTCGCCGCCCAGGCAGTCGACCAGCGCGGGCTGGTACGGCCAGGCGGTGCTGACCATCACCCGGGCGGTGCCGAGGCGGCGGAGGGCGGCGGCGGTGGCCAGCCCGATGGTCCCGGCGCCCAGCACCAGCACCGGGTCGAGCCCCGGGCCCTCGAGCCGCTCCAGGGCACGCTGGGCCGCGTGGATGCCCACCGCCAGGGGGTCGGCGAGGACCCCGGCCCGTGCCTCGAGCCCCTCGGGGAGCCGGTGGAGCTGGGAGCGGTGGGCGACCATCCTGGTGCCCATCCCGCCGGGGAGGCCACGGATGTTGCCGATGTGGATGCCCGATCCCTCCACACCGGGTATCGCCTCGCCGGCGTGGGCGCAGAGGGGGAGGAGGCCGTCGGCACAGCTGGGACAGGGTGCCAGGCCGCGACCGGGACACCCCAGCCAGGGGCTGACCACCACCGGCTCACCGGTGTCGATCCGGCCGTCCGCCGCCGACAGAACCCGGGCCACCACCTCGTGGCCGACGACGTGGGGGAACGAGACCAGGCCGGACAGCGGGTTGTCCCAATCCGCCTGGAGCGTCGCCTGGGTGACGTCGCTGCCGCACAGCCCGGTGAAGAGGGGTGCCAGCTGGAGCCAGTCGGGGCTCGGCGGCACCGGGTCGGGCAGCTCGCGCAGGGCCAGCGGGCCCACCCTCGTCAGCGCGGCCACAGGGCTCACCCGGCTGAGCGCTCCGGCGGCCAGGAGTCGCGGAGGGCGCGGGTCGAAGACCAGCCCCCGCATCAGCGTCCGGAGCTCCTGACCCGGCGGATCAGCGCCATCGCTCGAGGAGGCTGAGCAGCACGACGCGAACGGTACGCCTTCGACCGGGTGGCGGCACCCAGCTTGCCATGATCTGGTCCGCTCACCGTGCACTCTGGGATGTGTGACACATTTGAATTCTTGACAATTTAGTCCGCAACCGGAGAGGGGCACCCGCCGGGGGTGGCCGAGAAGGGGCGGCCCTCCCCAGCGTCAGGGTCGCAGCGAGCGCCGTTCCTTGGAGGAGACACCGGTGGTGCCGCGTCGGGGTGGGGGCACCGGCGGGCTCGTCCAGGTCTCCCCGCCGGCGGCCGGCTCGGGGCCTCCCGCGGGCGGGAGCGTCCCGCTCACCGGCACGTCGCGGCAGCAGCAACGGGGATCGCCGCAGGGAGCGATCCGGGCGCCCGCCTCGACGATGCAGCCGCACTCAGCGCATGCCATTCTCATCTGGTCACCGAAGGCCACCGGGCGACTCCGCACCCCCCAGAGAGGCACGGAGCCGCTCGCGGCCATCATGAGCGATCCCGCGATGAAACGGGTCCCCGCGAAGCCGCCGATCACGCCGGCGGACTAAGCGGGGATGGGTTGGGGAACCTCCGCCTTCTCGACGGGGACGCCCACCGAGTTGCCCCACTCGCTCCAGGAGCCGTCGTAGTTGGCGACCCGGGGGTAGCCCAGCAGGTAGGTGAGCACGAACCAGGTGTGGGAGGAGCGCTCCCCGATCCGGCAGTAGGTGACGATGGCCCGGTCAGGGGTGATCCCCTTGGCCTGGTATAGCTCCCGGAGCTGGTCCGCGGGCTTGAAGGTGTCGTCCTCCTGGATCGCCTGCGCCCAGGGGATGTTGGCGGCGCCCGGGATGTGACCGCTGCGCTGAGCCCCCTCGTTCGAGTACTCGGGCGGGGCCGAGATCTCGCCGCTGAACTCGGCGGGAGAGCGCACGTCGACCAGGGCGTGGTCGCTGCGCCCGAGAACCTGCCGAACTCCGGGAAGGAACTGCCGGAGCGCCTGGTTGGGCTCGGCCGCCCGGTAGCTGGTGGGGGTGAAGCTCGGCGCCTCCTCGGTCACCGGGCGGCCCTCGTCTAACCACTTGCGCCGGCCGCCGTTCAGCAGCCGCACGTCCCGATGGCCGTAGATCTTGAAGGTCCAGAGGGCAAAGGCGGCGAACCAGTTGCGCATGTCGCCGTAGAGGACAAGCGTGGTCTCCTGGGTGGCCCCCAGGCGACCCATCAGCACCTCGAACTGCTGCTTGGAGAGGATGTCGCGCCGCAGCGTGTCGTTGATGTCCCGCTTCCAGTCGACGAGGGCGGCGCCCGGAACGTGCCCCAGCTGGTAGGCGGAGGCGGGGTCCCAGTCGACCTCCAGGATGCGAACCGCGGGGTCGTCCAGGTGATCGGCCAGCCACGCGGTGCTGACCAGGACTTCGGGGTGCGCGTATTCAGCCAATGCTTCTCTTCTCCCTTGCCGATGACGGCTCTTGGGGCGGTGCCGGCGCCGGGTCGGACGTCCGGGGCTCGGCCCCCGCCGGGTGGGTCGTACGCGGTCAGGCTGGCGGGCGACCCGGACAGGATCCGCTGCAGCGGCGGCCGTGGTCGATCCACAGACGCCGGGTCAGGGGAGGGCGAGCGCCGCGAACCATTGGGCTGACATTAGCCGTATCAAACTAGCGCCGTCAAATCGCGGTGGGGGCCGCGGCTTGCGGGCGGCCCGCCCCCGGATCAGGTGGCCCGACGGCAGCGGCCCGCGCCGCGATCAGGTCAGGTGGCCCAGGGCCCGCCGCGCCAGCTCGGGAAGCGCGCTGGCGAGGTTCACGCCCGGGTGGTCGGCGGTGATCTCGATGACCGCCCGGTCTTGCTGCGCCGCGATGCTGGCGGAGCCGAGCCGTCCGGTCACCCCCGGGCCCAACTCCGTCCCCGTGTCGGCGAAGGCAGGGGAGGGAGCCAGGGAGGCGAGCACCCCGGGACACGACGCGCCGCACCTGATCAGGAGCAGCGAGATCGAGCCGTTGGCGGTGTTGGGCAGCGCCCACACGCAGGTGCTGCGCGCTGCGGTTCCGCCTCCGCCCTCGCTGGTCGGAGCCAGGTGGGTCACCGCCTGGATATCGCCGTCGCTGAGCAGGCCGCAGGCCGGCGGGGTGGAGGGTGTTCCGTTCCCCCCGCAAGCGGCGCAGCCCGCCGCCACCCCCGCCGCCAGCATCAGGGCGGCCATCGCCCGCACTCTCATCACCGGTAGGGTAGCTCCGGCTCGAGCCGTCCCGATCCGGCGAAGCACGCTTCCCGTTCCCGGCCGGGGCCCCTTCGACTGTAATCAGCGAATCCGTCGAATTGCTGTCGAGGCGGCTCCGCGAGCCCACCGGCACCTGGTCCGGATGCCGGCGAGGCAGGCGCCAGGGGAGCCGCGATTGCTCGGACGGCGCTCCCTGGACTGCAGTCGTCGTCGGCCTTTCCAGGGCCGCCTGGGCGCGGTCCCCGGGACGCCCGAGAGAGGCTGCCGTCAACCCCTGTCACGGACTCGGCTCACGACGTGTCCGTCTTTTCACATGCCCCATGCCATGATGCCGCCGTCGACAGGCCCCACCAGCCGCGGGGGGCCGGTTGAGCGTTGGCACACGCCTCTGGGAAAGCACCACGTGATCATCCCGACCAGGGTTCGGAAGCGCATGAGGAGAGGGGCCTGAGGTGGCCGTGGAGGTTGCCCCCGAGGCCTCGACCGCGGTCGGCGCCGGTCAGCTCGCCCTGCTGGTTCCGGTCGGCAACGACACCTACGCGCTGCCCCTGGAGCGGGTCCGGGAGGTGGCGGTCGAGCCCCGGCTCACCGAGCTGCCCACGGCTCCACCGGTCGTGCTGGGCATCTTCAACCTCAGGGGCGAGATCGTGCCCCTCTTCGACACCGGGCGGCTGCTCGGCCTCCGCCCGGTGAACGAGGGCGCCTACGCCGTCCTCGTCGAGACCGAGCACGGGATCGCCGGTCTCGCCGCCACCGAGATGCCGCTCACGGTCCGCCTCAGCGAGTCGGTCGGCCGCTCCGACCTGGAGGCGACCACCGAGACCTTCCTGGTGGGGGACCGGCGGCTGGCCGTCGCCCTCAACGTCGCAGAGCTGCTGAGCCCTGCCCGGATATCACGGTGAGCCCTCCCGAGCAGCTCTCCGAGCAGGACTTCCAGCGGCTCTTCGCGGCCGAGGCCGAGGGAAGGCTGGACACCCTCGTCGACCAGCTGCTCACCCTCGAGAAGAGCGGTCCCAGCCCGGAGCTCCTGGCCTCCCTCTTCCGCGAGGCCCACACCGTCAAGGGCGGCGCGGCGGTGGTGGGGATGGCCCAGGTCGCCCGGGTTGCCCACGCCCTCGAGGACCTCCTGGAGGAGGTGCGGCGGGAACGCCGGGGCGTCGACGCCAGCCTCATAGACGCCGTCCTGGGCGGCATCGACTCGATCCGCACCCTGATCCCCCTGGCCCTCGCCGGTGAGGATCACGAGGCCCAGGCCAGCGAGGCGGAACAGCGCCTGCGCGGCGGCCTGCAGCCGCGGGGGACGGCTGCCGAGGCTGCCGGCCAGCCGGCGCCACCTGCGTCTCCATCGGCATCCGCGGCCTCGAGCGGGACGCCGGTGTCCGGCCACGACGCCATCTCCCGCTCCGAGGCAGCGCAGCCGTCGGCCGCATCCGCGTCGGCGCCGGCCCCGCCCACCACCAGCCCGCGGGGCCCCGCCGTCGGGCCCGCGCCGGCGGCGCCCTCTGCGGCGGCGCCCTCTGCGGCAGCACCGGAGCGCCCGGCGCCATCCGAACCCGCGGTGATCCATCCCGGAGAGGGCGGCCACTGGTCCGGGTCCGAGATGGTCCAGATGCCGGTGCATCGTGTCGACGAGCTGGTGCGACTGATCGGCGAGGCATCGGCGGCGACCCTCCGCCTGGGCAGCGCACTGCTGGAGCAGCTCGAGCGCGACCCCTCCACCGTCTCGGAGTACCGCGACTTGGTGCGCTCGCTCAACGAGCTCCAGGAGCTCGCCCTGCGGGCCCGCATGGTGCCGGTCATGTCGCTGGCCCCCCGGCTCCGGCGGGCGGTGCGCGACCTGGCTCGGGAGACCGGCAAGCAGGTTCGTTTCGAGACGCGGGGCGAGGACGCCGAGATCGACCGCGGCGTCCTGGACCGGCTCGCCGACCCGCTCCTCCATCTGGTCCGCAACGCCGTCGACCACGGCATCGAGCCGCCCGAGGAGCGCCGCACGCTGGGCAAGCCCCCCGAGGGGATGGTCCGCCTGCATGCCATGCAGCTCGGCTCCGAGGTGATCATCGCGGTCAGCGACGACGGCCGGGGCATCGACGTCGCCCGGGTTCGTGAGGCGGCCGGCCGCAGCGACAGCACGGCCATGGACATGGACGACGAGTCCGCCCTCTACCTGATCTTCCGGTCGGGGCTGAGCACGGCGACCCGGGTAACCGGCCTCTCCGGCCGGGGCGTCGGCCTGGACGCGGTGCGGGCGAGCCTCAACGCGGTGAGGGGCCGGATCGAGGTCCGTTCGGATCGGGGTCAGGGCACCGAGTTCCGGATCGCCGTGCCGATCACCATGGCGACGCTCCGCTGCCTGGTGGTGAACGCCTCGGGTCAGACCTACGCCATCCCGCTGCACTCGGTGCGGGCCGTGCTCATGCCTCAGCCTTCCACCACCGTGAGCGGCCGGGCCATGACCATGTTCGACGGCCGGCCGGTGCCGATCAGCAGCCTGGCCTCCGTTCTCGGTACCGGCGACGGCTGCAGTGGCCCGGCGGTGGTGATCGCCGGGCTGACCCGCACCCACGCCCTGGCCGTCGACCACCTCGTCGACCAGCGCGATGTGGTGGTCAAGGGGCTCGGCGAGCTCGTCCCCCGCCTCCCCGCCGTTGCTGGAGCCGGCGTGGAACCTGACGGCTCCATCCTCCTGGTGCTGGAGGCCGCCGGCCTCATCGAGCGGGCCCGCCGCGGCGAGATGGGAACCCACTATCCGAGCGCGGACTCGGTCGGCGGGGTTGCCGTCGAACCGGCGGGGACCCCGCATTCGTCGCTGATCCTGGTGGTCGACGACGCGCTCACCGTCCGCGAGCTGCAGCGCTCCATCTTCGAGCACGCCGGCTACCGGGTCCAGGTGGCCGCCAACGGCGACGAGGCGCTGGTCCGCATGGCCGAGGAGCGTCCCGACCTCGTCCTCACCGACATCCAGATGCCGGTGATGGACGGCTTCGTCCTCACCGAGAAGATCCGCTCGCAGCCGGCGCTCTCCTCGGTCCCGGTGATCATCCTCACCTCGAGGGCCAGCGACGAGGACCGGAAGAGGGGCCTGGAGGCGGGCGCCGACGGCTACATCGTGAAGAGCGGGTTCGACCAGGCCGCGCTTCTCTCCGCGGTCGAGCGTCTCCTCGGGGCCCCGGCGTGAGCGCGGCTCGCGAGGCGCTCAGGGTCCTGGTCGTCACCGCGCAGAGGGGGGCCTGGCGCGACGACCTGGTCAAGGCCATCGCGGCCGACCGCGACGTCACCTTGGTCGGCGAGGTCGCCCCCCAGGAGGCGGCGGGCAGCATCCGCCGCGACCACCCGGACATCGTCAGCCTGGACATGACCGGCCTCGACAGCAACGGGCTGGCCCCGGCCCTGGTCCGGAACATCCTCGCTCTGGGCCCGGTCCCGATCCTCCTGCTGGTGCCCGAGGGACAGGGGCGAGGCGCATCCATGGCCGCCCTGGTCGCCGGCGCCGTCGAGGTGATGACGTCGCCGGCCCGCTGGGACCTCGCCTCGGGGACCGAGCTGTGCCGCCGGCTCCACGCCCTCAGCCATCTCTCGGTACGGCGGCGCGAACGGTTGCGAGCCCGCCGTCACCCTCCGCTGCCCCCGATCGTTCCCGGGGGCAGCCGCAGCCCGCTCGACGGGGTGGTGGGCATCGCCGCCTCGACCGGCGGGCCGCCGGCACTGGCCCGGGTCCTGAGCGGCCTCGAAGGGCTGGATCGTCCGGTGGTGCTGGTGCAGCATCTCCAGTCCGGCTTCGTGGACGGCTTCCTCAACTGGATGCGGCGGGAGTCCGCGCTGCCCGTCGACCTTGCCGTCGACGGGGCTCCGCTCAAGCCGGGCACCGCCCTGGTGGCGCCTCCCGGGCTCCACGTGGTGGTCCGGCGCGGCCGCCGCATCACCCTTCACGACGAGCCGGTCACCCTCCACCGCCCGTCCGCCGACATCCTCTTCCACAGCATGGCGGAGCAATGTGGCAGCGCTGGCATCGGGGTGATCCTCACCGGCATGGGCGACGACGGCGCCGCGGGCCTGCTGGCCCTCCGGCGCAGCGGTGGCATCACCATCGCCCAGAACGAGGAGACCTCGGCCGTGTACGGCATGCCCAAGGCGGCCACCGACATGGGCGCGGTCACCCGGGTGCTGCCTCTCGGCGAAATCGCCGCCGAGATCCTCCATCTTGCCGAGCTGGCGGTGCCGGCGTGACCAGCCAAGTCCTGCTCGACGCCGCCAGCCAGCTGGTCGAGAAGACCGTGGGGTTGCGGCTGGACCCGGCTCAGCGGCACCGCCTTGACTACTGGCTCAAAAGCGTCGCCGCCGAGCGTGGAGTCGAGGACAGCAAGATCGTCGAGGAGATCGCCGCCGAGGGCCCGGCGCTGCAGATGGTCCTCGACGAGCTGACCGTCCAGGAGACCTCGTTCTTCCGGGACCGCGCCCAGTTCGAAGCCCTGCGAGCGGCGGTGTTGCCGACGCTGCCGCCGCCTCTCACCATCTGGAGCGCCGGCTGCGCCTGGGGGCACGAGCCCTACAGCCTCGCCATGGTGCTGGACGCGATCCAGTACCCCGAGTGGCAGGTGGTCGCCTCCGACATCTCGTCCCGGGCTCTCAAGCAGGCCCAATCGGGGCGATATCCGGAGCGCCTCCTCACCGGTCTGACCGAAGAGGAGCGCGGCCGCTATCTCCACCGAGCCGGCGATGAGTGGGAGGTGATCCCCCGGCTGCGCCAGCGCGTCACCGTCTTCCGCCACAACCTCGTCCGGGAGTCCGTCCCCCGGCAGGCCAAGGGGTCGGCGGTGGTGTTCTGCCGCAACGTCCTCATCTACTTCGAACGACCCGAGGTGCTGGGTGCCCTGGCGACGATCGCCGCCACCATGAACCCCGAGGGCTGGATGTTCCTGGGGTACTCGGAATCGCTGTGGCAGGTGACCGAGGCCTTCCGCCTCGTCCGGGTCGGCAAGGCCTTCGCCTACCGCCGGGCGGACCTCCTGCCCCCGTCGCAGCCCTTCGCCTCGCTGGTCCCCCAGGAGGCTCCCTCCTCGAGGCGATGCGCCCCTCCGGCGGAGGGTCAGGTCCCGCTGGCGACCCGTCTGCTCTCCGGGGAACGTCCGGCGCCCGTCTCGCTTTCCGCGGGACAGACCAGGGCGCCGTCGCCGCGAGCCGCCGACATGCTCGGCGCCCATCCCAGCTACCCCACCTCGGGAGTCGACGGGAACGGCGGCGTGCCGTCGGTCGCCGCCCTCCTCGCCGAGGGCGAGGCCGCGCTCCAGGCCGGCGACCCAGCCGCCGCCGTCCAGGCCCTGCGCAAGGCCGCCTATCTCGACCCGGACAACGGGATCGCCCAGTTCCAACTGGGGCTCGCCTTCGAGCAGCTGGGCGAGACCGGCCAGGCACGCCGCGCCTTCGGGGCCGCCCGGGCCGCCCTGGGCCGCAGCTCGGCCGCCGCCGAGGTCGCCCTGGAGGGCTACCAGATCGGCGAGCTGATCCGCCTCCTCGACCACCGGCTCGCCCCCGGGCCGGCCGCGGTCCCGGCCTCTGAAGCCGGAGGCCGCACCGCCGGCCAGGGCGACCCTCGCCTCCGCAGCGCCGAGGCCGCCGGCGGAGCAGCGGCTGAGCGTCGCTCCCACACGAGGACTCGACGGCCATGATGACCCTGGTCCACTTCCGAACCACGCTGGGTGAATGGGCCGTCCCCATCGAGCGCGTCCACGAGGTCCGGCTCGCCCAGGGCATCGCCCCCCTGCCCGTCCCCAGGCAAGGGATCGCGGGGCTGCTGCGCCGTGACGACGAGGTCCTCACCGTCATCTCCCTGCTCGGCGAGGGCGCCGGCCACGTCATCGTCCTGACCTGCCCGGAGGGCTGGGAGGATGAGCACTTCGGGCTGCTCGCGGAGGCGGCCATCGGAATCCTTCGAGTCGACGACACCGCGGTGACGCCGCCGCCCGCCGGCCAGGAAGACCCGGTCGTGACCGGTGTCATCCGAGAGAACGACGGCCGGATGGTGATGCTGCTCGACGTCGACCAGCTCGCCCGGGTCCTGCAGTGAACGACACCATCCTGATCGCCGACGACTCGATGGTGGTGCGCGCCGTGCTGCGCCGCCAGCTCGAGGCCGACGGCCACACCGTGGTGGAGGCGGTGGACGGCGAGGAGGCGCTCAAGGCGTGCCGCGACGTCCGCCCCGACGTCGTCCTGCTCGACGTCGAGATGCCCGTGCTCGACGGCCACGCGACCCTGGAGCGGCTCAAGGCGGATGAGGACCTCAAGGACATCCCGGTCGTCTTCCTGACCGGCAGGGTCGACACCGCGGACGTGGTCCGGGGGCTGCGGCTGGGCGCTCACGACTACCTGCGCAAGCCCTTCGAGGCCAACGAGCTGATGGCCCGGGTGAGCGCCGCGCTCCGCACCAAGTGGCTGCAGGACGAGCTGCGGGCCCGCAACGCCGAGCTCGATCGGGTGTCGCGCATCGACATGCTGACCGGGCTCTACAACCGCCGCCATCTCGACGAGCACCTGCGCCACACCATCAGCGCGGCCCGGCGCCACGGCCGCACCCTCGGGGTGCTGCTGGCCGATATCGACCATTTCAAGCAGGTGAACGACCGCTACGGCCATCTCGCCGGGGACGCCGTTCTCAAGGAGGTGGCCCTCCGCCTGCAGAGCACGGTTCGCGCCGAGGACGCCCTGGGGCGGTGGGGCGGGGAGGAGTTCATCGCCGTCCTGTCCGAGACGCCCGCGGCCTCCATCGCAGTCATCGCCGAGCGGATGCGCCAGGTCATCGCCGCCAGCCCCTTCGCCCTCGACGACGGCTCGCGGATCCCGGTCACGGTCAGCATCGGTCACACCAGCGGCTGCGAGGACGCCGAGATCCTGGTGCATCGGGCCGACGACGCCCTCTACGCGGCCAAGGCCGCCGGCCGCAACCGGGTGGAGGCCTACGCCGCCTGAGGTCTCCGCACTTGGCTTGAGTGACGCTCGCCGGTCTCCGGGTGCAGTAGTAGTCTGCAGGTGGGGTGTACTCACAGAGCGAGTCCCCCACCCTCCTCTGGGTGGTGCCGGCCGCCGAGAGCGGCCGGTGCCACTCCCCACGCGGCAGGCCGCGTGGGGGCCCCTCAGCGATACCCTCCTGGCATGCTGCCGTCCCGCCCGGGCGAGCCCCTCTACGTCTCCGCAGCCCCCCTTGCCTGGGATGCGGAGGAGGCGAGGAGAGGCCGCAGCTCGCGGCTGCTGCTCCCTCCGCTGCTGCTGCTCGCGTGCGCTGGCTACACCGCCGCCCTGGGCCTGCCCTGGCACCGGCGCTTCGTGGTACCGCCTGGGGCGTGGGAGACCGTCCGCGGCATCGACGCCGAGACCTGGCTGGTAGCGGCTGCGGCTGTCTGCCTCATGTGGGCGGCCCTGTTCCTGGTGAAGCGGCCCGGCTTCTTCAGCAAGGTCGCGATGGCACTCACGACCCTCCTGCTCCTGACCGTCATGATCTCCGACTACTTCGACTGGAAGGCGGCCACCGCCGCCGCCAACAACGCGCTGTACTGCGGCCCCGGCTACTACCTGGCCTTCGGCTCCGCCGGGGTGGTCCTGCTGGGCACGGTGCTGGCCTGGCTCTGGGCCGAGCCGCTCTGAGAGCCGCTCAGCGGGCCCGTCCGCCCGAATCGCGGACGTCGAAGGCCAGCGGCACCCGGGCCGCGATCACGCCGCTGTGGCGGCGCAGCGCCCGGGTCAGCCCACCTCGCGGCCGGTCTTCCTGACGACTGTCATCCGGACGAAAGGAATCGCGAGCCAGGATCGGATTGCTGGAGTCCACCCGGCGGGCCGGGCATGCCGTGCCGGTGGGTGCTTGAGGAGCGGATGCGCATGACATCGAGGGCAGCGGGGCAGCCGGCCGGCCCGGTCGCGAGCGCGGCCGGAGGGGGGCGGCGATGAGGCGTTTCCTCGGCCGGCGGGCGCTGATCGCGCTCGCCGTCGTGGTCGTCCTCGGTGGTGCCGGCGGGTTCGCGTACTCGCGGGTCGCCTCCGGGGACAGCACCACCTACCGGACCGAGGCGGCGGCGATGGGGACGGTCACCCAGACCATCTCCCTCTCCGGCAACCTGGCGGCCGTCACCGAGGACGACCTCGACTTCGGGGGCACGGGGACGGTCACTGCCGTGGATGTCCAGGCGGGAGCCACCGTGACCCAGGGGGAGACCCTGGCCACCATCAGCCCCACCTCGCTGGAGGCGACGCTGGCGCAGGACCAGGCGAACCTCGCCACCGCCGAGGCGAACCTGGCCACCGGCTCGTCCCAGACGCTGCAGCAGGACAAGTCGGCGGTCAGCCAGGACCAGCTCGCGGTGCAGGACGACACCGCCAACCTCGCGACCACCGAGAGCTCCGACAACCTCACCGTCTCCCAGGATCAGGCAGCGCTGAGCGTGGCCCAGGCGGACTACGACGCGGCCAACTGTGGTACGGCCACGCCCTCCCCGGCCTGCACCACGGTGACCGGTGACTTCGATTCGGCGCTGACCTCGGCCCAGCAGAAGCTGGCCTCCGATCAGCAGAAGGCCCAGCAGAGCGACGATCAGGCCCAGGAGCAGGTCAATTCCGCGAACGTCAGCCTCCAGAACGCACAGACCACCCTGAACGCTGACAACGCTACCGTCACCGCCGATGCAAACGCGGTGTGCGGGAGCACCTCGCCGGCGACCAGCCCATGCAGCCAGCCGATCGCCGTCGGCATCTGCAATGGCAGCCCCACCGGGCAGACGGCGACGGATTGCCAGCAGCTCGCCAAGGACGAGCAGACCGACCAGCAGGCCCAGGGGCAGTACAACTCCGCCCTCGTCGCCTACCAGAATGCCGAAACCAGCTACACGGACACCGTCGCCGGCAACAACCTCACCATCGCTCAGGACCAGGCGGCGCTGACCACCGCGCAGGACAACTACAACAGCGCCAACTGCGGCTCTGCCTCGGCATCGTCGAGCTGCACCACCAATGCCGGCAACTACGACTCGACGCTGAGCTCGGACCAGCAGAAGCTCAGCTCCGACCAGCAGAGTGCCCAGAAGAGCCAGCAGCAGGCTGAGCAGCAGCTCAGCTCGGCCCAGCAGCAGCTCAGCAGCGCCCAGGCCGCCCTGGCGTCGGCGGAGCAGACCGCGCCGGCGCAGCTCGAGCTGGAGCAGGCCACGGTCCAGGCTGACCAGGCGACCGTCAGCGCCGCCGAGACCGCGGTGGCCGGCGCCACCATCACCGCGCCGGCCCCGGGGCTGGTCACTGAGGTCGGCGTCAGCGTCGGCGAGACGGTCTCCGCGTCCGGCGGTCCATCCGCCTCGTCGTCGGCGTCGACCGGCAGTGGCTCCGGCTCCTACGCCATCGTGATGATCGCCAACCCGGGCCAGTTCTCGGTGAGCGGGAGCGTCAGCGACGCCCAGGTCGACGAGATCGCGGTCGGCCAGTCCGCCTACATCACGCCCGCCGGGACCACCCAGGCCTACACCGGGAAGGTCACCGAGGTCGCGCCGGTCGCCACCGTCAGCTCCGGGGTCGCGACCTTCGCAGTGACGGTCACCCTCGCAGGCACCCATCCCGAGCTGAAGTCGGGGATGTCGGCGTCCGTCAGCGTGACCGTGAACCAGGTGGTGGGTGTGCTCACCGTGCCCACCAGCGCGGTGTCCAACACCGGCAGCAGCTCGACCGTTCAGGTCCTGAGCAACGGGGTGCCCCAGACCGTCCCGGTCACGGTCGGCGCCTCCGATGCCCAGGTGACCCAGATCCTCTCCGGGCTCAGCGTTGGCGAGCCGGTGGTGATCGCCAAGGTCACCGGGGCCATCCCCTCAAGCTCGAGCGGCAGCGGCAGCAGCAGCAGCCGGCGAGGTACGTTCGGCGGTGGTGGTGGCGGCTTCGTCTTTCCCGGCGGAGGCTGAGGTTCGCCGGATGACCACCGAGGTCCTCCGCCTGGAGGCGGTCAGCAAGGACTACGGGAGCGGTGACGCCACCGTCCACGCCCTGGTCGACATCGATCTCACGGTGAGCCAGGGGGAGTTCGTGGCCGTGATGGGACCGTCTGGATCGGGCAAGTCCACCCTCATGCACATCCTCGGCTGCCTGGACACGCCCACCAGGGGCCAGTATCTCTTCGGCGGCGAGGACGTCAGCCGGATGGGCGAGACCCAGCTGGCCCGCATCCGCAACCGCCGGATCGGCTTCGTCTTTCAGCAGTTCCAGCTGCTGCCTGAGATGACTGCCTGGCGCAACGTCGAGCTGCCCCTCCTCTACCGCCGGGCGGGGGACCGCCGGCAGCAGGCCCTGCGTGCCCTGGACGCGGTCGGGCTCGCCCATCGTGTCGAGCACCGGCCCAACCAGCTCTCCGGCGGGCAGCAGCAGCGAGTGGCGATGGCCCGGGCTCTGGTCACTGACCCCGATGTGATCCTTGCCGATGAGCCCACCGGCAACCTCGACTCGGCCTCCAGCAAGGACGTCCTCGGACTGCTCCGCCAGCTCAACGAGCAGGGCCGGACCATCATCCTCATCACCCACGATCCCAACGTCGCCGGCATCGCCCAGCGCTACTGCACTATGGCGGACGGCCGGCTCAGAGAGGCGGTGGCGGTATGAGCTGGGCCCACACGCTCGCCACCGGGATGCGGGGCATCCTCAGCCACCGGCTGCGCTCCATCCTGACCACGCTGGGGATCCTGATCGGGGTCTCCGCGGTGATCTCCACGGTCGGCATCGGCCAGGCCTCGTCGGAGTCGGTCGAGGCCAGGATCAATGCGCTGGGCACCAACCTCCTCACCATCACCGGGGGGAGCAGCAGCAGCTTCGGCGTCCGCGGCGGCTTCGCTTCGTCCGAGACCCTGACCATGAACGATGTCGCCGGTCTGGCGGACCGCTACGACGCCCCCGACGTCGCCGCGGTGGCCCCGCTGGTGCGGGCCAGTGAGACCCTCGACAGCACGTCGGGGAGCAACTGGACGACCACGGTGGAGGGGAGCACCCCCGCCTGGCTGGCCACCAACGCCCGCTCGGTCGCCACCGGCTCCTTCTTCACCGAGCACGACGTTCAGGTCCACGGCCAGGAGGTGGTGATCGGCTCGACCACCGCGTCGGAGCTCGGAGTCGGGGTGGGCGACTCGGTCAGCGTCGGCTCCGATGCCTTCCAGGTCATCGGCATCCTCAACACCGTGGGCAGCCAGGGTTTGACCAACTCCGACGACATGGCGGTCGTGCCGATCACGACCGCCCAGGATGAGCTGGTCGGTGGGAACCCGGACTCGGTGGAGGAGATCCTGCTCAGCGCCACCAGCGCCGACACCGTCGGCTCCGCCTACCTGGAGGCCGACCAGGAGCTGATGAACACCCACGGGATCACCGACGGCACCCCCGACTTCACCATCACCTCGCAGTCGCAGCTGGCCAGCACCGCCTCCTCGGTGACCCAGACGCTCACCATCCTGCTCGCCTCCATCGCCGCCATCTCCCTGCTGGTGGGCGGCATCGGCGTCATGAACATCATGCTTGTGTCGGTGACCGAGCGGACCCGCGAGATCGGCCTCCGCAAGGCCCTGGGCGCGGCCCCCCGAGACCTGCTCCGGCAGTTCCTGGTCGAGGCCACCGCCCTCTCCGTGGCGGGTGGAGGCCTGGGAGTGGTGGTCGCCTTCCTCGTCGAGTGGCTCGTCCCGAAGTTCACCAACGGTGGCGTCGCCATCGACATCACGGCGACCCCGGTTGTCATCGCCGTCGGGGTCTCGGCGGCGGTCGGCCTTCTGTTCGGTGTCTATCCCGCGGCCCGGGCCGCGCGGCTGGCGCCCATCGATGCGCTTCGTTCGGAGTAGGTCAGGGATGCAGGAGACGCGCGACATGAAGACGACGGTGAGGCGCCACCGCGGGTTCTGGAGGGCAGGAGGGTTGATGGCGCTGGGCCTCGCCGTCGCCGCCTGCGGCGCGGCCACGACCTCGGCCGGCGCTGGCCCGGGCTCGGCCTCTCCATCACCGGGAAGCTCGCTGCGGGGCAGCTTCGGCGGCGCCGAGGGGGCCCTGGTGCAGATGAACGGAACCACCCTCACCCTGGTCAGCACCAGCGGCACCGACGTCACGGTGACCTACACCAGCTCGACCCCGATCACCGAGACGAGCACGGGCAGCTACCAGGACATCACCACGGGAAGCTGCATCACCGGCACCGGGACCAAGGACGCGACGGGCAGCGTCACGGTGAGCAGCGTCACCGTGTCGCCGGAGGTCAACGGTTCCTGCGCGCTGCGCTCGTTCACGGGCGGCAGCCCGGGCGCCTTCCCCAGCGGCCGGCCCAGCTTCAGCTTCAGCCCGCGGGCGACACCGTCGGGCATCCCCGCCAACTTCGCCGCCGTCCGTGGCCTGGTGACCGCGGTGACCGGCACCTCGGTGACGGTCCAGAGCGCTCAGGGCACCAGCCAGACGGTGACCGTGCCGACCACGGTGAAGGTCAGCATGAGCGCCCAGGGAAGTGACTCCGACCTGACCAACGGCGTCTGCGTCCTCGCCACCGGGAGCCGGGACCAGGCGGGCAGCGTCAGCGCCCGCAGCCTCAGCATCGTTCCGCCCGGGCCCTCGGGCTGCTTCACCGGGAGCAGCGGGTTCGGCGGCGCGGGTGGCTTCTTCGGTGGCGGTGGTGGCTTCTTCGGCGGCGGGGGTGGCGGCACCAGCGGGGGCGGGTCTCCCGCCACCACCTGAGGGACGGCCAGTGACCGGTGCTCCTTTCCCCTGGAGCCGAAAGGGGGGACACTGAGCTCATGCGCGTGCTCGTCGCCGAGGACGACCCGGGGCTCCAGGAGGTGCTGGTCCAGGGGCTGGAGGAGAAGGGCTACCAGGTCGACGCCGTCGGTCGGGGCGAGGACGCCATCGACCAGCTCAAGTTCTACGAGTACGACGTGGCGATCATCGACTGGCGGATGCCCGGTGGCTCGGGGATCGACGTGGTCCGATGGGCCCGGCGCAACGAGCGTCCCACCGCGATGCTGATGCTGACCGCCCGGGACACGCCGCCCGACCGGGTCGAGGGCCTCGACGCCGGCGCCGACGACTACCTGGTCAAGCCCTTCGACTTCGGCGAGCTGCTGGCCCGGATCCGGGCCCTGCAGCGGCGTCCCCGCGGCGTGGATGCTCCGGTCATCTCGCGGGGCAGGCTGGCCCTCGACCCGATCCGGCACCAGGTGACGGCGGACGGCCGCGCCGTCGCCCTCACCACCACCGAGTACAACATCCTGGAGCTGCTGATGCGCCGTTCCCCGGCGGTGGTCACCCGCAAGACCATCGCCGAGCACGGCTGGCGGGACGAGACCGACGCGCTGGGCTCCAATGCCATCGACGTCCAGCTCAGCCGGCTGCGCGCCAAGCTGCCCGGCGCCGGCATCCGGATCGTCACCGTGCGCGGCGCCGGCTACCGTCTGGAGGAGGCGGTCGGATGAGCCAGGGTTCCCCGTCGCGAATCCGCCGCGCCCTGGACCGTCTCTCCGCCAGCGGCTGGCCACCGGCGGATTCAGGCGCTGGTGCTCGCGCCGTCCTGCACCGGGTCAGGACGGCATCCACCCGGGTGGCGCTGATCACCACCGCGATCGTCGCCGTCGTCTACCTGGTCACCGCGGTGTCGGTGGTGCTCATCGTCACCAGCCGGGACAGCTCGTCGGTCGACAGCGACATCGATGGCACTCTCAGCCGGGCCGCCGCCGTCATCAGTGGCTCCCCGGCTCCAGAGCTGGGGTCGCGACTTCCGATGGGTGGCGCCGAGCCGGCATCGACCCAGTACATCTGGGTCATCCTCCCGGACGGATCGCAGCGTCTGTACATCGAGGGCAGTGCGCTCGACTCATCCGTCTTCAGCCTCCCCGGCGCCGCCCAGACGGTGGGCAGCTCACCGCGGACCTTCTCGCTGAACGGCGCCGACTACCGGCTGGTGGGAACCAGCTGCGTGCTCACCACGCGAACCGTCGACCCGATGACCGGCGAGATCACCCTGGCGCAGACCCCCCTGCGCGTCGTGGTGGGCCAGGCGATGGCGGCCGTCGAGGCGGCGCAGTCCAACATCATCGTCGCCGAGAGCATCGTCGGACCGATCCTTCTGATCGCTGTCTTCCTCGGGGCGATGGCCATCGGCCGCCGGGTGGCGGCTCCGATCGAGCTGGCCCGGCTGCGCCAGCTGGAGTTCACCGCGGACGCCTCCCACGAGCTGCGCACCCCGCTCTCGGTCATCGAGGCCCAGACCTCTCTGGCTCTCAGCGAATCACGCGATCCAGACTGGTATCGCCTGGCCTTCCAGCGCGTGCAGGGGGAGAGCGGACGGATGCGCCGGCTCGTCGAGGACCTGCTCTGGCTCGCCCGCTTCGACAGCACCCGCCAGCGACCTGAGGCCGAGCACGTGGACCTCGCCATCCTCACCCAGACCACCACCGACCGCTTCACCGCCGTCGCCGAGGCCAAGCGCGTTCGCCTCTCGGTGCACACCGCCCCGGTGCCGCTCATCGTCCAGGCACCTCCGGAGTGGCTGGATCGCCTTCTGGGCGTTCTCCTCGACAACGCCTGCAAGTACGTACCCGTGGGGGGCACCGTCGACGTCTCGGTCTGGGCGGAGGGCAACCGGGTGCGCCTCACCGTCGACGATTCCGGGCCGGGCATCCCGGTCGAGGAGCGGCCCCGGATCTTCGACCGCTTCCACCGCGCCACCGACCGTGGTCGCGGCGCCGGCCTGGGGCTGGCCATCGCCAACTCCGTCGTCAAAGCCACAGGCGGGCGCTGGGCCATCGCGGAGTCTCCGTCCGGAGGCGCCAGCATGGGAGTCATCTGGCCCCGGTCGCTGGCCGGCGACGCCGCCACCCAGGAGGCCTGGAGCCCGTCGGGGTAGGCTGCCCCCGAAGGCCGGACGCGGCACCGCCCTCAGGGCGCCGGCGACGCGCAGACGTTCACGCCCTTGACGCCCAGCACCCGCTCCACCGATGTGTCGAGGCTGGCGGCCGGGATGGTGCCGGCGGTCACCGCCCGGACCAGCGCCGCCACCACCTGGTCGAAGGTGGCGTTGGGGTTGGAGGCGTTGTAGAGAACCATGTCAGCGCCGGCGGCGACCGCTTCCACCGCCGCCTCCGGGACGGTGAGGCCCAGGGCGCTGATGGCCTCGGCGTTGAGGGCATCGGTCATCACCAGGCCGGCGAACCCGAGCTGCTGCCGGAGCAGCCACGAGATCACCGAGAACGACAGGGAGGCGGGTGAGGTGCCCAGCCCGGGGACCACGGCGTTGCCGATCATGACCGCCGGAATGCCCTGCCGGATCGCCGCCTCGAAGGGAAGCAGGTCGTTCTGCTCCAGCTCGGAGAGCGCCGGTGTCCTGGCGGGACCGTCGTCGGTGTTGGCGGTGGCCGCTCCCTCACCCGGGAAGTGCTTGACAACCGGGATGATCCCGCCCTCCTCGAGGCCCTCGGCGAAGGCCAGGCCGTAGTTCTCCGCCGTCACCGCGTCGGGGCTGAAGGAGCGCGGACCGTCGGTGTGCGCCGCGTCCGGGCCCGGCCCCGAGGCCAGGTCGAGGACGGGGGCGAGGTCCATGGTCACCCCGGCCGCCGCCAGGCGGCGGGCCGTCTGCGCCGCCAGCGTACGCACCTGGTCAGGGGTCATCGTCGCCGCCATGGTCGCCGGCCATGGGACCGAGCCGGCCAGGTTCGCCATGCGCTGCACCCCACCACCCTCCTCGTCGGTCATCACCAGCGGCGCGGCCCCGGGCGGCGCGGCGGCGCGCAGGTCGGACAGCTGCTGGGCCAGGTCAGCGGGCGCCGCGGCGCCGAAGAGGATCACCCCGCCCGCTCCCTCCCTGATCGATGGCGCCGCCGCGGCCACGTCGGTCTCGTCGGCGGGTACCACAACCAGCTGGGCGGCGCGGAGGCTGAGGCTCCAGGAGTCGATGACGGCCAGCGGGTCGCACGGGGTCGCGGTCGGGCGGGAGGCCGCCGTCGGGCTGGGGATCGCGGCGCGGCTGGGGGTCAGGGTCCGGCTGGGGGTCACGGCGGGGATCGTCGCGGTGCCGCTCGGTGACGCGCCGGAGGTGGTGGCGGTGGGAGACGCGGCCACCGGAGCGGTCCTGGGCGGCGCGGTCAGGCCGCCCGCGCAGGACGCTCCCAGGCCGGCCACGAGCAGCGGGACGAGCCCGCGGAGCCTCCGGAGTCGCCGTCCGATCATTCCTGGGCCTCCGCGTGCGCACCACCCGGGCCGGCGCTTCCCGGCACCTGCCGGCCGGACCCGATCCGCCTCCGGAGATGCAACGCGCTTCGGGCTGGCGGAGTTGCGGCGGCGCTGAGAGGCTGCAGGGCGGTCGGGTCGGAGCGGGTGGTGGCCAGCGATGCTCGTCGCATGGAGACGTGGCAGACTCTAGGGCCGACAGATGGCCACCTCAGACCAGCCGGGGGCGGGGTCCTCCCAGTCCGCCGGGCCCCAGCGACCGGTGCCGGCTGCCCGATCCGAGGCGGGTCGCGGAGCCGCGGGCGCTCACCTCTGGCTCACCGAGGTCACCGGGAGCCGGGTGGTCGATCGGTCGGGGGAGACGCTGGGGCGGGTCGAGGACGTCATCGTCCGCTTCGGCGCCGGCGACTACCCCCCGGTCACCGGCCTGGTGGCGCGGCTGGCCGGGCGCCAGGTCTTTCTCCCGCGGGATCGCGTCGGCGAGATCAGCCGCGGCCAGGTCCGCCTCCAGGGGGAGACCCTCAGCCTGCTCCGTTTCGAGCGCCGCCAGGGTGAGGTGCTGCTGCGCCGCGACGTCCTGGGGCGCCGGATGATCAACGTGGAGGACGGCACCCTGATCTCCGCCGGGGATATCCAGCTCGCCCAGGTGCGGGGTGCCTGGCGGATCGTGGGCGTCGACCCGGGCCGGGGCGGCGGGTTTGCCCGCCTGCTCCGCCTGCCCCACCGACCCCATCACAACGGCCGGATCGTCGACTGGTCTCAGGTGGAGCCCTTCGTCCGCCATGTGCCCGCCTCCCGGCTGCTGATGCCGCTCCGCCGGCTGCGCCGTCTTCATCCCGCCGAGATCGCCGACATCGTCGAGCAGGCCTCCCACGAGGAGGGGGAGGAGATCATCTCGGCGGTCCACGCCGATCCCGAGCTGGAGGCGGATGTGTTCGAGGAGCTGAACACCGAGCACCAGGTCGAGTTCCTGCGCTCGCGATCGGATGCCGACGCGGCGGCGGTGCTCGCCGAGATGGGCTCGGACGACGCCGCCGACCTGATCACCGAGCTCGACCAGGAGCGCCGGGCGCCGATCCTGGCCCAGCTGCCCCCGGCGAAGCAGGCCAAGGTGCGCGCGCTCCTGAGCTACAGCCCGGAGTCCGCGGGTGGCCTGATGAGCCCCGACTACGTTGCCGTCCCCGTCGCGGCGACGGTGGCCGAGGCGCTGGCGGCGGTCCGCAGCGCCGACCTCTCCCCCCAGGTGCTCACCGACGTCTTCCTGGTCGAGGCCGAGGGCCGTCTGGTCGGGGCCGCACCCCTGGTGAGCTTGATCCAGGCATCGGAGACGGACGGGCTCTCGGACCTGGTCCAGCGGGGCGACACCGCCCTCGAGCTGGATGACGACCTGCCCGAGGTCGCCCGCCTGATGACCGACTTCAACCTGAGTGTGGCCCCGGTGGTCGACGACGAGCGGCGGCTGGTCGGCGTCATCTCCGTCGACGACGTCCTCGAGGCCATCCTGCCCGACTCCTGGCGCCGGCGCGCCGAGGCCGACCACGACTGAATGACCTGATGCGGCTCCCCTGCTGATCCCAAGGTGGCTGCAGCGGGCCGAAGCCCCGGTGACCGCTGATAAACTCGGGCCGGCGGTTCACAGCCAGAGGTGCCCATGGAAGACGGTAGTAGTCAGCGGCCCGGGTCAGTGCCGGCATCACCGATGTCGCCACGTCCCGGCGCCGTAGGGCACGTCCGCGAAGGGGTGCGGGACCGAGTCTGAGCCCGTGACCTCCTGAGCGGGCATGCCCGCCCAGTAGAGCTGCCGCGGTGGCAGCGGGAGGTCCGGCTTGGTACAGGAAAGGCTCCGAGACCCGGAGCGCGCGCAGCGCCGGGATGTGCCGGGTGGCGCGGTGCCGGGCAGCGCTGTCCTGGACGAGGCCCACAAGGGCGACATCCGGGGCGCCTTCGGGACCATCTCCGAGCACGAGCACGGCGGCCGCCGGACCTGGCGGCAGCGAGCCCTGGCCCTGGCCGCGATCATGGGGCCTGGCCTCATCGTCATGGTCGGCGACAACGACGCCGGCGGCGTGGCCACCTACGCCAACGCCGGCCAGACCTACGGTGACAGCCTGCTCTGGGTCCTTCTCCTGCTCGTCCCCGTGCTCATCGTCAACCAGGAGATGGTGGTCCGGCTCGGCGCCGTGACCGGGGTCGGCCACGGGCGGCTGATCTTCGAGCGCTTCGGCAGGTTCTGGGGCCTCTATGCGGTCGGGGATCTCTTCCTCCTGAACTTCCTGACCATCGTCACCGAGTTCATCGGCATCGCACTTGGCGCCGCCTACTTCGGGGTCAGCCCATACATCGCAGTCCCCGTCGGCGCCGTGCTCCTGATCGGGATCACCGTCACCGGGAGGTTCGAGACCTGGGAGCGCTTCATGTTCATCTTCCTGGCCGCCAACGCCCTGATGATCCCGCTGGTGGTGCTGGCCCACCCGTCGGTGGGCACCGCCCTCCATGGCTTCGGCGTCCCCGGCATCCAGGGAGGGCTCACCTCCAACGCCGCCCTGCTGATCATCGCCATCGTCGGCACCACGGTCGCCCCCTGGCAGCTCTTCTTCCAGCAGTCGAACGTGGTCGACAAGCGGATCACGCCCAGGTGGATCAACTACGAGCGCACCGACACCACCATCGGCGCCTTCGTGGTGGTCATCGGCGCCGCGGCGATCATGATCACCGCGACGAGCGCCTTCCAGGGCACCCCTCTGGCCGGGCACTTCGTCGATGCCCTCTCAGTGGCCCGCGGGCTGAGCCGGGAGATCAGCACCACTTTGGGCGCCGTCTTCGCGATCGTGCTCATCGACGCCTCGATCATCGGGGCCAGCGCCGTGACCCTGGCCACCTCC
>Ga0187771_10000066_pt1 | contig 46972 bp, 36 predicted proteins | sample 0116_SJ02_MP15_1_FD_133139 | JGI IMG/M metagenome (GOLD analysis project Ga0187771, IMG submission 133139) | Tropical peat soil microbial communities from peatlands in Department of Meta, Colombia - 0116_SJ02_MP15_10_MG | ecosystem: Environmental > Terrestrial > Soil > Wetlands > Peat | place...
ACTGTCGGAAATGCGTTCCCTGTACGCGACTTCAGCATCCACCTCCAAACGCGCAAGCCAGCTCATACTTCCTCCTCGGCAGAAAGTGCTTCCGGGGCCCAGAAAGCCGAAGCCCAGTCGATTTTGACCCGGTCGCTCAATTTCCAGATCCTCAAGTCGGTTTCGAGTTTGGCATAGTTAACTGGTACGCCTTGGGACCTGGCCATTAGCACCATCCGCAGGACGCGGTTGTGGAGCTCTGCGTCGGTTTCCGCAGTAAGTAAGTGCTGAAACCGACGCTCGGTTGCACTCAACTTGCTATCGTCTGGACGACTCTCATCGCGGTGGCGCTCTATGGCCTTGCACGTGTGCCCGAAATTGCCCGTTGCGGTCTCCTCCGGGTGGGTTGCGTAAAGGCCGGCAATGAAAGCTGAAACACCGTCGTTAATCGGCACCCCCAAACGATTTAGCGCCGGCCACGCTCGGTGTTTCTTGCTATCCACATAGATACATCGAAGGTTGGCCATAATGCCCCGGTCGTCCTTAAACCTGCGGAGTCGTTCAGTAAGCCTGCTCATGCTCCATCCTCTCTCGGTTTATTGTCGTTCGCTCCAGGTTCATTTCGTATCGTTGTCAATGTCTGCCATCCTTTCGCAAAAGCTTTCATCTGGCGTGGCGATTCGCGTCCGCATGCAACCTCATAAGCTTCACGGGCCGCGGCGCGAAGAATTTTTCGCCACGCATTTCGCGTCGGAATCGCATCATCGGTACCAATGGCTTCGATGTGGCTCAGCAGGAGCGGAAGGTTATTTTCAACGCTAGTCCAGTAGTGTATAGTGGCAACATTATGGAGCTTGCCTTTAAGCTCTCCTTTAGACGCCCCAGCTCCTTTGAGACGGCCTTCCCACCCGGCGTCCACATCTTTGCGATATGTCTCGACAGCCCAACCCAGTCGGGTCGCCAATGCTTCAGACTTTTCAACTTCGGTTCGATAATGATCCGAGCCTTCAGGCGTCCTAAGAACTGCAGGAATGTGGAAGACTGATTCGATAAGGTCGACAATCTCTGCCGCTTGTTTTGGATTGGTTATCATTGCGTTGGCAATGATGTCGCAAGAATTGGCATCCGGAATATTCAGCAAACAAAGTGGTCCACGGCTCGAATCTGAAGAATTTTTTCTGCACAGTGTCAGAGAATGCAACTGTCGCCACACACTATAGCCGGGTTTTGCCGATAGTAACTCGCGCTCTCCGTCACTATTAAGGACAGTGGTTGCAAATGCATCCGCATGAAAACCATCCCTTTCATCCTGAAATTTAGGGTAAAGAATACCGGCGCCCAGCAAAACCCTTTTACAGTCCACATTTACCCGCAGAATTCTTGTCAGTGGCACAAGCCTCCCTAAGTGGGTCAGTGTCGCATTGGCAATGGCTTCGCTGTCAATTGGCGATTTGATCGGCTTTTCCCAAATTGGTTCTCCCAGCCAGTTGCCTGAATTCCCATATAGAAACTTCAAGTCTTCATATGTGTTTAGATTCAAATAGATCGATTCCAGAAGGTCCTTTCCTCTGAGGAATGTGAACAATATCGACTTTCCAGAGCACGGCCCTCCCTTTGGGTTCGGTGGATTCTTCATTTCAACATTTCCCCAAACTCTTGATGATGCTTTGCCACCGGCTACAAAAAAATTCTGAAATGTCAGGAGATTGAGAACAATTTCGTTAGGGGTATGTTCGGTTGCTGCGGCACTGTTTGATGCTTGGTCAAAAAGGGTCGAATTGTTCCCGCTTGCACGTGTCAAACACAATTTGTTAAGTGCTGACCAACCCTTCTCGTCGTCGGGATCACCGCTCCTTTCCGAAGCGAGAATGTCGAGTTCGGCGGCCTGCAACCACGGCTTTTCGGGATGGAACAGCTCAAAGGAGTCCTTCCAATCCATCAGGTACTTCACGACAGCCCCTGGCAGCTTCTTAGGGACTTCGCACCACTCACCATAATCCCTGGGTCCTTTGAGTGCGGCATGCGCTACACAGAGAAAGAGCCGCATCAGGGCGACTCGTTCGTGCGGACGCACCGCAAGATCTGCGAACCTGTCACCTTCAGCAAAGACGGCGCACAAGCTCATCAGGATTCTTTTCCCGGCATCCGTTGTCACTGGTATCCAGCAATCAAAGGCAACGTTCATGTTTCCCCCTACGTGGATGTTTTCTGGATGACAAGCCCAAGATCGTCGGAATAGAAGAACTTGGTCCCTTTTTTTAGCCCTTTCACGTTGACCGCCCCGCTCTCCGTTACGATTCCAATGCTTTGCTCGCCGTGCAGGTAATCAGAAAAAGGGGCGTATGCTTCGATTTTGTCAAAGAAGTACTTGGGGATTTTTACCAGGTTTCTGTAAATTGCCTGCGCAGAGGCAAGCCTGTAGACTTCTTTATCGAGGAGGCCCTCCGACTGGTCTATAAACAGCGCTTTCCGAGCGTTAAGTCCTTTGCAAAGCACCAGCGCAACCGTCGGCACCTCATTGATACGAGTCTGTACGCCCTCTTCGTCTTCGAGCGCCACCTGCCAGATATTGGTATTTCGCAAGGCAAACGATTTATTCGCCAGCTTGGCCGCAGCCCATTCATGACAAAGCTCCCGCCACGAATCGGGCTCCGTTTCTTTCTCTTGGTATGTGAGTTCTATGAATTCCCGTATCTGTGGAGGAATCATAACCGCCCCGAATCTCTTGCACTGCTCACGCCAGACCTCTAGGGAACGAAGAAGGACGAAAGGTGCATACACATTAGCTTTATCGCCTAGTGCTCTTTTGATCTCCTCAGGCTTCATGATACGCAGATCTTCAAGGCTTTTTTTCTCTTCGAGAATATAGACCCAAGCACACTCAACAGGGCGTTTCTGCCGCTCGTGACGCCATAACCTCCCCAGCCGCTGGAGCAACATATCGGTGGGCGCCAATTCAGTAATGAGCAAATCGGCATCAAGGTCCACACTTTGCTCAGCGACCTGGGTTGAGACCAAAATGCAGCCACATAGGGTTTTGCGGTGCTTGCCCAACCGTTCCATCCATTCGGTCTCAAGCTGCTCCCGCCTCCAAAACGGGAATCGAGAGTGAAGAAGGCCGATAGGGAACTCTTGTCCGCACAATTCCCTTAACTGTTGGTACTGCTTCTGAGCCCCGTCTACGGTGTCGTATATCCAGAGGGCTGCCCCGCCTTTGCGGGCAAGAGAAATCGCTGCTTCTTGGGCTTTTACAGGGTTGATAAAGTCCATCTTTACGTCACGCGGCTTTAGCGACATTGCCGCCACCGGTTTGAGGGAGGCGCCGTCCACCCGGCCTGTGATGAGAGGATAGGGCAGCGTCGCACCATGCACATCAAGCGGACAAGACACGACTTGTTCACGCCGCTTGCCTGTGAGTGTCGCGGATAGAACAATAACCGTACAACCAAGTCCTTCGAGCGCAGCGATGAGTTTGTCAATGAGCGTTCCGGTATAGACATCGTATGAATGCACCTCATCTATAACCACGACCTTCCCGGCCAGTGCAAAATGCCGCACGAAAAAGTGCTTTGCTGCAACCACTCCAAGCAATGCCTGATCAACCGTGCCAACACCGAAGGGAGCAAGCATCGCCCGCTTTGTGGAAGCGAACCAGTCCCGGCCCGTTCTAGCGTCGTCCTGCGCTGTCTCCCGTCTATCGGTCGCAACAGGATGAAGCGGACAGTCGGCCTGGACGAGCCATGAATTGCTGTGGATGAGACGGCTGGTGGAAGGTTCAGCGAGGATCCTCCGCAGGAAGTCGTTCATACGAATGTGAATCCGGTTGCTTGTCATCTGGGTCGGGAGCGCAAAGTAAATTCCGTTTGCTTTCCCGGACAGGAGTAGCCGATAGCCAGCCCAAAGGGCAGCCTCGGTTTTGCCCATTCCCATTGGCGCCTCTATGACATAGACTCCTGGTCCCGTCACAGTGGTAACCGTTTTCTCCTGCATCTCATTGGGAACCCATTTTATCTCAGGCTTTTCCGGATCATGAAAAAGGTCGTGAAATGAAAGACCAGCGACAAATTGAATCCGCCGGAAACCGATAGCTTCGAGCGCCTTCCGTCCAAGGATGGAGGGGTCTTGATGATCCGACCCTTGACCAGGAGGAAAGAACCTCTCATCGGAACCGATCCAGTCGGCCACAGAGGTCAGCCCAGCCAGCCACCAAAGAGCCGGGGACTGTTCGTCGATGCCAGTGCCGAGACGGTCCGCACCAAAATGACGACATACATCTTGTGCGGTTTTTTTGCGTTCATTATTCCATTCAATGCCGCTGTCGTTTTCCGTGATCTGCTTGATTTGTGGAGGCCTGATTCCACGGGCTGTCGGAGGAAACCTTATCCTTCCATGATGTGCAGCCAGGACGGCCGATAGATATTGGGCCTGGTTTCTGGATGAACCTGCCTGTATCAGGAAATCCTGAACTGATGAATGGGTGACCGCACAATGGTCAGATTCCATCCCTGTGTCCCAACATGCATTGGCGGCAACCTTCGACAGGCCACTTTCGCGGAGCCACGCCTCACATTTCCTTTGAAAACCGGGGGAAATCTTGCCAAGGTCGTGGAGAGATGCAAGCGCACCCACTTCTTTTAAGGTTATCTGAAAATATTCCAGAATTCCGGGCCGTATTTCAGCAAGACAGCATGCTACACTTCCCACGTTCACCATATGATCATAGACGGAGATGCCAGGCTTATCATCCGAAGTGGTCTTAGCCCAGAAATGAGTCATGATTACATCCGTTTATGCACGCGGACGGCCGTTCAGCGGCAAACAGGCGGCCATCCTGGACCCTAGTAGAAAAAGCATGTCTAACATTGTGGGCCTATTGTATCCTTCTGCTAAGCGACGTACCGTCACTTATATGATACCGATCGGCCGCTCTGCGGTGCTCTTCAGCCACGCGGTCCCGCAGTTCATGCGGGCTCATCACCTCCACCCGCCAGCCGTAGTAGAGAATCCAGCTCACGAAATCGGGCGTAATCGGCAGGTGCAATCCGAATCGGACGGCGCCGTCGGTTAGTATTTCCACGGTCTGGCTCTTATGCCACCGCTCCTCGCTAACCCAACGTCCAGCCTCAGGTTCGAAAAGGAGTTCGACGTCGGTCGCCTGCTCTCCCCGGCCGCTCATAAGGCCCCATCCGTCCCCGAGGTGATCGTCAAGCGAGAAATCATGCGGTATCTCGAAACGATCGGAAAGCGGGTCCGCTCTTCGAATCCGGTCGACTTTGAATGTCAGGACCCTATCGCGCCGTTCGCAGTGGGCAACGAGATGCCAGGAGCGAACAAAGGGGAGCAGATGATAGGGGTGGATAATCCGTATGCTTTCCTCTCCGCCCCTCGAACTCGTGCTGTAGCGGATGCGCACCTTACGGGCCTCGACGATTGCGCGTTCGAGGAGAGCAAGCATTTGCCATCTGTGTTCCCCGGTGACCGGCTTTTCCTCCGCCTTGTATTTTTTGCCAAGTCTGCCGAGTTCACTCATGCGGCGAGCGAATTCGGGAGGAAACAGGCCCCGGACCCGCTCTACTGCTGTATCAAGATCGGGAGTCCCGATCCCCGTGTTTCTGCGGCCGGCCTCAACGGCGAGGAGCAGGGAAACCGCCTCCGCGAAATCGAATCCGACGGCCGGAAGGCGCGGCAGTTGATCGAAGCGGTAGCCTGAGGGCGATGGGGTGAGAGGGAGTTTCAGCCCATGGCGGATAACGTCCAAGTCTTTTTGAATCATCCGTTCGCTGATCTCGAACCGCGCGGCCAGGTCGCGTCTGTGGTAGCGGTCGGGTCGGGCAGTGATGATCTGGATGAGTTGGAGGATGCGCGAGACACGTTTGGTTTCTTCACAGATACGACCGAGACCAGGTAGCACATTGGAGCGACTCAAGTGAACCCCTCCTCTAGCTGCAATTCAGTGCAACACGGTCATTCTAATCGCCGTGTGAGAACAAAGCTGTTCCCATCAAAAGCAGAGATGGAAAAATTCTTGCGCAGCCGGTTTCACGCGAACCCCGCGGGGCACGGCGATTGTCGATCCTCTCTCAGTTTCGTGCCGCCCGTCCGAAGGGGCGATATTTATTAAAGAATATTTCATGAATAATGTTTTTAAAACATCCAAACACCAATAGATCAAAACGCCAATGCACTATACTATAGAGGTCCGCATCGAGCATCCGATCAGGGAATTATGGGCGGTTTTTTCCTCAAGCCGGCGCCGGGGGGAGCAAAAGAGAACCGCAGAACCGCAGAATGTAGAATGTAGAACCGCAGACGTGTTTGAATCCACGCTCCAGCGTGAGGGGCAACAAGGGCGAATATCCAACCGCAGAGCCGCAGAAAACCCCCTGCCGGGAGAGGCTAAAGTAATAAGTAAAAACGCAAAAGTGACGGTAGCCAGAGGTCAGTGGTGAGCCTCAGCCGTCAGTGCCGGCATTGTTCTCTTCAATCCTCAGTCCTCCGCGGTCAGCCCTTTTCCTCCTCGGGCTTCGGCAACCTGATTCCATGTAATTCTTAAGGTCATCGTCGTTCATGTGTGATAACGTCCTTTATCAGACATGAAGCGGCGACCGCAATTGAGTTGTTGATTATATGCGAAGGTTTGTATAAATTGTATTACAACCAATACGAAAGGATGCAATATGCCAAACACGCATACGGTGAGGCTTCCGGAAGAATTGACGGAGCGGTTGGCAATTCTTGCCCGGGCCACGAGAAGAACCAAGAGCTATTTTATCCGCGAGGCGCTTGAGCGGTGCATCGAGGACCTGGAAGACGCTTACCTAGCCGAAACCGCCTACGAGGAATTCCTAAAGAGCGGCCAGGAGTCCATCCCGCTCGAAGAAGTGGAGCGTAGGCTTGGCCTGGCGGATTAGTTTTACACCACGGGCCGAAAGGGATCTTGGCAGGATTGATCCGCAGAACGCCCGTCGCATCAATCGTTATCTCCGCGATCGCGTTGCTCCGGACCCCAGGGCTCTTGGCGAACCGCTCAAGGGACAACTTCGTGAGTTCTGGCGCTATCGCGTTGGAGACCATCGGATTTTGGCCAAGATAGAAGATGAGCAACTGCTTGTGCTCGTGGTAAAAATCGGTCATAGGAGCGAGGTGTACGGAGGTCATTAGAGTGAATTATAGTTTTCCGGCTGCCTCCAGAACCATTCGGATGGCAGCCATCGGCAAAAGCAGGGAAAGCGGGGTATCCAGAAGCGGCAACGCACCGTAGCCGGCATACCAGCGGGCTACACCTTCACTTTTGGCATCAATCAACAGGGCGACACCGCCCACTTCCAGAGAGGCGCGCAGACAGCGCCTACCCGCAGACAAAAGAAGCCGCCCGCCAAGCCCCTTGCCCTGCATGAGCTTATCCACAGCCAGGCGACCGAGGCGGTAAACGGGCACATCATCCCGAGCCAATCCTCGTTTGACGACATCAGGGGTTTTGGAGAATTCTACCGAGGCGGGGCTGATGGAATAGAAGCCAAGCACCAATGATGGATTATCATCCCTAACCGCAAGGAAAGTTTTAGCGCCCCCACGGTCGTGCGCTCGACGCGCATGTCGGCGCAAGAAATCATTTAACGCAGTGTCACCACAATCGAACGCCTCCCGACTGTGCCGCTTGGAAATCGGCTCCTCATGCCAAAGAGGAATGGTCATGGCATTGTGGGCAAAGCTTTTGCCGCCGCCAGGAGCTTCGCATTTGGATGGGGCGGGTTTTCCAGGGCATCAAGTACGCGCGCGCTATCACGTTCTGATAGTAAAACCCTTTCAGCCTGAGAAATCACGGCCTTTGCAGCTTGTATAGCATTGCGCAGCACAAAATCCGTGAGATCGGTGCGCTCGTAAGCAGCGGCACGCATCAACAGTCCCTTATCGTCCGGGCGGATTCTCAGTGAGATTCGCCTATTATCCTCAATAGCCGTTCTTGGCATTTGAAAGCTCCTTTGCGGTGGTATGCTTTCAAAACGTACATCATTTTGTCTCGGCTGTCAATGTGTGTGTTTTCAATATGTACCGAACAATTTTCCCGTAAGCCTTCCGCATCGACTTCTCGATGGCGCGGCACTGTGGATACTTTTTCCTCTCCGGAATCACATAGACCGTGTGGCTGCCCCCTTCGCGCACCAGCCGGCAGCCGTGGACTTCCAGGCGCCGAATCAGGTCTCGCCGTTTCATGCCTAAGAAATTCCATGCCGGAGCCGCAGAGCCCGCCAAGATCAGCCAGGACTTACATGACCCACAAGACCCCGGATCAATTCCGCGAAGCCAAGACTGAAACCGGGTCTATCCGTGCCCATTTGTGTCCATCCGCGTCTCTTTCCGGAGCTATCCCTCTTCACCTCTGTGTTCCGACATCCGATACCCGTCATCCCACACCCGTCCTCCGTCTTCCGCGATCCGCAAGCCGCGGCGCTGCGCGCCCCATGATAGAACAGATAAGACACGGTTTTCAGTTCACGGGCCACGATTCACGGTTCACGGTTTGATACGCGCCTCGTGACCCGTTATACACCTGTTTGACTGCGGGGGCGGGATGTACTACGATTGGGCAAAAGGGCCCCGCCGAAGGCGGGGAAGTAAAAAGGTAAAAGGCCGCGCCCCAAGGGGGTGCAAGTAAAAAGGTAAAAGGTAAAAGGCAAAAGGAAATGCGAAAGCGACACAGGTTCTCAGTTTTTCACTTTTTAATTTTTACTTTTTACTTTTTCCTTGCGCCACAGGCGTAGCGCCGCAGGCGCGGGGGTGATCGGTGCCCAAACAACACTTCGTTTCCGACATAAAGCAGGCCAGGCAGGAAAACGTTGAAATCGCTTCTCTTTTTGTCGCCTCGGAAAAGCAGTTGAGGACCGCCCGAAACGGAGCGGTCTACCTCGATTTGAAGCTATCGGACAAGACGGGGGATATCTCCGCCAAGATGTGGGAAAACGCCGCTCAGGCTTCGGCGGGCTTTCAGTCCGGCGATGTCGTCTACCTGCGGGCGAGAACCGAGATTTACAAGGAGAAGATGCAGCTGAGCGTAGCCGAAATCATGGCTGTTCCCCGAGGCGGATACGATCCGGCTGATTTTTTGCCGGTCGGCCCCTGCAACCCCGAGCTGATGTGCGAGAGGTTGAGCAGGCTTGTGGCGGGAATGGCGGAGGGCCCTCTCCGCCGCCTGTGCGAGGCGATCCTGGCCGACCCTGAAATCATGACCCGCTTCAAACTCGCGCCGGCGGCAAAGTCGGTGCACCATCCATACATCGGCGGGCTCCTGGAACACACCGTTTCGGTCATCACGCTCGCATACAGAATTTGCAACCATTTCGAGGAGCTGGACCGCGACCTGCTCATAGCCGGCGCCTTTGTGCACGACATTGGGAAAATCGAAGAATTCGTGTATGATACCCATATCGACTATTCGGACGCAGGACGCCTGATAGGACATGTAGTGATGGGCACACAGATAATCGAGGACAAGGTGCGGGAAATTGAAGGCTTTCCCACGGAGACATCGCTCCTTCTAAAGCACCTCATCCTGAGCCACCACGGCGAAATCCAGTTTGGAGCCGTCAGGCTGCCTGCGAGCAGGGAAGCTTTTGCCCTGCACCAGGCCGACGATCTGGATGCAAAGATGAACGCCATCAACCGCATCCTGGCCGATACCGGCGATGACGAGAGCACGTGGACAGGATTCGAAACCATTTTTGGGAGACGTTTTTTCCGGGGCTTTCCGGTCCGGAGCGACAATCCGGACGGGGGCGAGATTTTGTAAACCGAAACCCCTTCTTAGAAACAGACGAACAGGTTGGTTTTGGAACAAAGCTCAAAACGATGTTAGCTGACGTTGCCGGCCAGCAAAGGGCCATCGGATTTCTGAGGCGGCTTCTCGAAAAGGAGGCCGTTCCGCACGCTCTTCTTTTCACAGGAATGGCGGGTTCGGGCAAGATGCACGCAGCCATGCAGTTTGCGAAGGCTTTGAATTGCCTTTCTCCTCTGGATTTTGATTCATGCGGGGTCTGCAACTCGTGCCGCAAGCTCGAAAACGCACAGCATCCCGACGTGCTTCATATCAGACACGAAGGTGTTTACATCAAGCTTGAACAGATTCGCGATCTTGTGAAGCGTTTCCGCTTCCGGCCGTTTGAAGGCAAATTCCGCGTTGTTATAATTGAAGATGCGCAGAGGCTGATGGAGTCAGCGGCAAACGCCATGCTAAAGATACTCGAGGAGCCTCCGAAGGCAAATATTTTGATACTGCTTGCGACCGAATCGCAGATGCTCCTGCCGACCATAGTATCGAGGTGCTGCCAGGTGAGGTTTCAACCGCTCAAGGACAAGGTGGTGGCCGACCGGCTGATGCGCGAAGGTCTTTCAGCCGAGCAGGCGGCAGGCATTGCCCGCATGGCTGCGGGAAGCTACGAGAAAGCGCGGTTGTTTTCCGGCCTCTACCCTGCCCTCTCAGCGACGCAGAGGGAGAAAGAGGATGGAACCGCCGAAGATTCCAAGGCGGAAGCGGGTTGGAGAAAAGTTATCGAAAGGTTGGAAAGTCTCGAGGCAATTTCCATTTTGGATTTTTTCCCGATGGTTTCCGACTGGGCAAAGGAGCGCGAAAACGCCGAGCAGGACTTAGAGCTTATAAGGCTCTGGGTCAGGGACCTTATTCTTTTCAGATTCACATGCGGTCCCAAAGGCGGCAGGGAGCCGCAGCAGCATTATGCGCCGCCTGCTGCGGGGCGTTACGGCCCCTGCCCTGCCCCGCTTACTTTTGAATTGAACGACAGGACGAAAGAGGCGGCAAGATCGGCCCCGCCCGCGCGTCTTTTTTTTCTGTATCACAATGTCGAACAGGCGATGCAGGGCCTCAAAGTGAACGCAAACCTGCAGATGACGCTCGAAGGCGTCTGCCTTGCAATAAAGGATTCACTCTATGGAAAAGGTGATTGGAGTTCGTTTCCGGAAGGGGGGCAAGCTTTACCACTTTGATCCCGGCGAATGCTGCCCCAGGAAGGACGAATACGTAATAGTGAACACGGAGCAGGGGATCGGGCTTGGGCAGGTCGTCGAGTCGGCCTGCGCGAGGGACCCGCGAATCCATCCCCAGGAGATAAAGAAGATCGAGCGGATGGCGAGCGAAGATGAAATCCGCCAGCTTTTCAGCAACTCGGAGATCGAGGCTGACGCGAAGAGCTTTTGCACGGAGAAAATCACGGCCCACGAGCTTCCGATGAACCTGGTGGACGTGGAATACTTCTTTGACGGGAGCAAAATCATCTTTTATTTTACCGCAGACGGCCGGGTGGACTTTCGAGAGCTTCTAAAAGACCTGGTCAGACGGCTGCGGACCCGTGTCGAACTGAGGCAGATCGGGATTCGCAACCAGGCCAAGATGGTCGGGGGCCTTGGGGGCTGCGGGAGGCCGCTGTGCTGCGCGACATTTTTGAAAAATTTCCATGCGGTTTCCATAAAGATGGCCAAGGAACAAAACCTCAGCCTCAATCCCGCGAAAATATCGGGCGCCTGCGGCAGGCTTATGTGCTGCCTCCAGTTCGAACACGACACCTACAGGGAACTCAGGAAAGACATGCCCAAAGTGGGCAAGAAGGTCGAACTGCCTGAAGGCAGGGGAAAAGTCGTGCGGCAGAACGTTATGGCCAGGTCTTTCACGGTTCAGCTCGAAGACGGGCGGGAGATAGACGTAGACGCGCAAAGTTGCTGCTGCCAGGGCGAATGCGGATGAATCGATTCTATGTAACAACGCCGATTTATTATGTTAATGCCGAACCGCACATAGGCCACGCCTACACGACGATCGTCGCGGACGTAATGAACCGGTTTCACAAACTCATGGGGTTTACGACCTTCTTTCTGACCGGGACCGACGAGCACGGGGACAAGATCGCCCAGGCGGCCCAGGCGGCGGGAATAGAGCCAAAGGCTTACGTCGACAGGATGAGCGGGATTTTCCGGCAAACCTGGCCCAAACTCAACATCGAAAACGACAAGTTCATCCGAACCACCGACAGCGAACATGTTAAAGTCGTCCAGTACGTGCTTCAGAAGGTCTTCGACGCCGGTGAAATCTACTTTAGCGCTTACAAAGGTCTTTACTGCGTCGGGTGCGAGAGGTTTTACGCGGAGCGGGAACTGGTCGATGGAAAGTGCCCCGACCATGACAGGCCCCCTGTAGAGCGCGAGGAGGCGAATTACTTTTTCAGGATGAGCAAATATCAGGATTGGCTTATAGGCCACCTGGAGGCCAATCCCGGCTGCATCCGCCCAGAGAGGTATCGAAACGAGGTAGTGTCGTTTTTGAGGGAGCCGCTGGAAGACCTGTGCATCTCGAGGCCGGTCGAGCGCCTGGCCTGGGGCATACCGCTTCCCTTCGATAAGAACTATGTCACCTATGTGTGGTTCGACGCCCTCATAAACTATCTTTCCGCAATCGACTATCCGGACGGGGAACTGTACAGGGACCTCTGGCCCGTTGTGCAGCACTTTATAGGCAAGGACATACTCAAACCGCACGGAATCTACTGGCCCGCTATGCTCAAGGCCGCCGGCATTTCGATGTACCGTCACCTGAACGTCCACGGGTACTGGAGAACGGATGAAGGCAAGATGAGCAAGAGCCACGGCACGGTTGTACGCCCGCTGGACCTTGCGCCCCTTTACGGACTCGACGCCTTCCGGTACTTCCTTTTGCGGGAAATGGCGTTCGGGCTGGATGCCAACTTCAGTGAAGAAGCCCTGGTTCAACGCATAAACGCCGACCTGGCAAATGACCTGGGTAACCTTTTCAGCCGCACGCTCGCCATGACGGCGCGTTATTTTGACGAAAAGACGCCCCCCTTCGGCTCGGAACCGGACAGCATGGACATCGCGCTGCGTGAAAAGACAGAGGATACGATCTCTCAATACCGGGAGGAAATCCCGAGGCTCGGGTTCCACAAGGCGCTCACAGCCGTTTGGGAATGCATCGGCGCGGCCAACAAATACATCGATTACGTCGCCCCGTGGAACCTGGCCAAAGATGCGCGCCTGTTTCCCCGGCTTCAGACGGTGATGAGGACCCTTCTGGAAGTAAATAAAGTCGTTGGGGTGCTGGTTTGCCCTTTCATGCCTTCGACCTCGGCAAAGATGCTCGAGCGGCTTGGAGTCGAGAAAAAGACGGCCGATCTGAGGCTTGCCGAGGATACGGTGTGGGGGAGCCTCAAGGAAGGGACAAGAGTGATCAAGGGAGAATCGCTTTTTCCACGGGTGGAAACCGACAAAGCAAAGGAGAAGAAAAAGATGGAAGTTCCAGCGAGCCCGGCGCCGGAGGCCCCTGTAATCGACATGGAGGTCTTCCGGCAGGTCGATCTTCGAGTAGGCCTCATCAAGAAGGCGGAGAAAGTCCCTAAGTCCGAGAAACTGGTGAAGCTTATCGTCGATATAGGAGAAGAGCGGCAGATCGTGGCGGGAATCGCAAAGACGCACCCGCCTGAAACGCTTGTGGGCAGGCAGGTAGTGCTGGTGGCAAATCTCAAGCCTGTAAAGCTCATGGGAATCGAATCCCACGGGATGATCCTGGCCGCTGTTGACGGGCAGGAGCTAAGACTCGTTGTTCCCGAGGGAAATGTCACGCCGGGGGGGAAGATTTCATGAAAAAGAGTTCTCAGGCTCGGATGGACACATAGACACGGACGAGAAATATATGGAGCAGAGATACAACCCCAGGTCCATTGAAAAAAAGTGGCAGCAATTCTGGGACGAGGCCGGGGTTTTTGAAGTCGGCGAAGACGAGAAGCGGGAGAAATATTATCTGCTGGAGATGTTTCCCTACCCTTCGGGCCGCATTCATATGGGTCATGTCCGCAACTACACCATAGGCGATGTGGTTGCCCGCTTTATGCGAATGCTCGGCTACAACGTGCTCCATCCGATGGGCTGGGACGCTTTCGGGATGCCGGCCGAAAATGCCGCAATAAAGGCGGGGAGCCACCCCGCCAAGTGGACCTACGACAATATCGACTACATGCGAAGCCAGTTGAAGCAACTTGGTTTTTCTTATGACTGGTCGAGGGAGTTTGCGACGTGCGATCCCAGCTACTACAGGTGGGAGCAGCTGTTTTTCCTCAAGATGTACGAGCGGGGGCTGGCTTATCGAAAGAGTTCCTACGTGAACTGGTGTCCGAAGTGTCAGACGGTGCTGGCCAACGAACAGGTGGAAGCGGGCGCCTGCTGGCGCTGCGACAGTGCGGTCGTGCAAAAGGAGATGGAGCAGTGGTTTTTCAAGATTACCCACTATGTGGAGGAACTGCTCCAGAATACATTCAAGCTGCCCGGCTGGCCGGAACGGGTGCTTGTCATGCAGCAGAACTGGATTGGGAAAAGCACCGGGAGCATGTTGCGCTTTCCTTTGGAATCCGGCCGGGGAGACATCGGGGTCTTTACGACCCGCACGGACACGCTTTTCGGGGCCACTTTCATGAGTATCGCTCCCGAACATCCGATGGTGGCTGACCTGTGCCGGGGAAAGCCCCAGGAGAGCGCCGTGCTCGATTTTGTGGAAAAAGTGAAGCAGTCGAAGCGCAACGAGCGCGAAGCGGACCTGCTCGAAAAGGAGGGCTTTTTTACGGGAAGCTATTGCATCAACCCGGTGACGGGGAAAAAGATGCCGGTTTACGTAGCTAATTTCGTCCTCATGGCCTACGGCACAGGCGCCGTCATGGCGGTTCCGGCGCACGACCAGCGCGACTTCGAGTTTGCCCAAAAATACGGCCTGCCGATCGAGGTTGTAATAAAACCGGCAGGAGCGTGCCCCCTGAGAGCGTACCCCGGAGCGGGGTCTTCCGCGGAGGCGGGCCTGACGGGGGGACCGGAAACCCCCCTGGCGGGGGTTGCCCGCGATGGTTTTCCCGGCGATAAGGGTGTGCTCACCCATGCCTTTGAGGAGGACGGCATTCTGGTCGATTCCGGCGAGTTCAGCGGAATGGAGTCCGCCGCCGCCCGGATCGCCATAACAGAGGCCCTGGCAAAAAGAGGACTTGCGGAATTGACCGTGCAGTACCGGCTTCGGGACTGGGGGATTTCGAGGCAGCGATACTGGGGCGCTCCCATTCCGATCATTTACTGTGACAGATGCGGTGTTGCGCCGGTCCCCGAGCAGGACCTGCCCGTGGTGCTTCCCATCGATGTAGAGCTTCTGGAAAACGGCGGCTCGCCTTTGCCCGTGCACAAACCTTTCTACTCCGCCGCCTGCCCCAAATGCGGGGCTGAAGGGCGGCGCGAGACCGACACCATGGACACTTTCGTTGAATCTTCCTGGTATTTCGCCAGGTACGCCTGTTCGGACTTCGACCGGGGACCGCTCGACAGGGCGAGGGTCGGGTACTGGATGCCCGTTGACCAGTACATCGGCGGAATAGAACACGCCGTGCTGCACCTGCTCTATTCGAGATTTTTCGTAAAGGCGCTGCGCGACATGGGATATATGGACGTCGACGAGCCTTTCCTGAACCTTCTCACACAGGGGATGGTCATAAAAGACGGCTTCAAAATGAGCAAGTCGAAGGGCAACGTGGTCGACCCGGATGAAATGATCCAGGCATACGGCGCTGATACGGTGCGCCTTTTCTGCCTGTTCGCCTCACCGCCGGAAAAGGACCTCGACTGGAGCGAACAGGGCGTAGAAGGTTCCTTCCGGTTTCTTTCAAGAATGTGGCGGCTGGTTTTTGAAAACCTGGAGGCGCTTAAATCCGCGGGTCCTTACCGGGGAGGAAGTTTTCTGACGGGGGACATCGCCCAACTGCGCCGCAAGACCCATCAGACTATCAGGAAAGTCACCGAAGACATACGCGAGAGGTTCCATTTCAACACGGCCATTGCCGCCATTATGGAACTTGTAAACCTGATTTACCAGGTGCTCGACAGCCGACCGAGCGACCCAATGTTATGGCCGGTTGTCAGGGAAGCCGTAGAGGCTGTAATAGTCATCTCATCACCCATGGTGCCCCACATTTGCGAAGAACTCCGGAGCGCCCTGGGCTTTGAGGAGCTTCTTCTGAACACCCCCTGGCCCAAGTGGGACGATCAGGCGCTCAAGGCCGAGGAAATTCTCGTCGTTATCCAGGTGAACGGAAAGCTGCGAAGCAAAATAACCGTACCGGCGGACGCCACCGATAAGGAACTGGAGGATATTTCCCTGAGGGACCCCCGGATTGCGGATTTTATCGAAGGAAAACAGGTGAGAAAAGTTGTCGTTGTGCCGAAGAAGCTGATAAATATTGTCGTTTAGGGTTGCGGAGAGCGGGACTGACAGGATGAACAGGACATATATCAGGACGTATAAGAACCCGGATCAGGTGTTTCCCATGATAAGACGAAATCTTAAGCTGGTATTGATGATGGGCGCGATGGCGGTGTTTGTCGCCTCGTGCGGATATCACTTCTCGGGTGAAGGCCAGGGTCCTAAACCGGGGCTTGTGTGCATCGCTATTCCGGTATTTGAAAACAAGACTTCCGAACCCAATGCCGGGGCCATATTTGCCGCGGCCTTAAGAGAGACATTCATGAGCAAAGGCTCTATGAAAGTAGTCCCGGTCGAAGATGCACAAGCCGTATTCAAAGGGACGGTCAAGAGCATAGACATCATACCGATTGCGCATAATATCTCCAGCACCGTATCCAATTGGATTACGGTGGAAAGCAGGCTCTTTATAACCCTGGACATTCGATGCGAGGAAAAAGAGACACACAAAGTTCTCTGGAGCGATCCAGCTTTCCGCTATTACAAAATTTACAGAGTCAACGACAACCCGCTGCAGCCCGATCCGATCGCCGGCTTTGAAAACAGGCAGTATGCACTCCAATTTCTGGCCCGGGAGATGTCCATCCGGATCCATGACAGATTCCTGAGCAACTTCTGATGCATGCCGAAGAGTTTCTAACAGCGCTGGATTCCGGCAAAATCGATCCCGTGTATCTTTTTGCGGGCGATTCCACTTTCCTCATGGAAGAAGCGTGGAACAAACTTCTTGCAAGCGCACTGCCCAAGGGGGGCAGGAACTTCAACGGCGAGCGGGTCCATGCAGGGGAAACGGATGCCGCAAAGGTGATCGAGCGGCTTGCCACGACCCCCATGTTCGGGGGGCGAAGACTGGTCATGGTTGACAATGTCCAGGCATGGGACAAAGCGGACCGGGCATCCATGGAGGCTTTCGTGCAGCGAATCCCCTGCTCCGCTTGTCTCGTCATGACCGTTGCGGACCGCAAGAGCGTGGAAGGACTGGCAAAAGCGGTCGAAGCCAAAGGAAAGCTCGTCAACTTTAGACCTCCGGGCGACAAGGGCGCCCCGCGCTGGTTGATCGAAAGAGCAAAAGGAATGGGCAAGACCCTTTCCCACCGTGCTGCGTTCCTCCTGGTTGAGATAGCCGGCAGCGATTTACATACCCTGGCCTCGGAGTTGGACAAGATTTGCACATTCGCCGGCGAGCGCGATCGTATCGAGGTTGAAGACATTCTGGAAGCCGCCGCCTCTCAGAGAAGTTTCTCCGCCTTCGAGATGCTCGATCACATCAAAGCGCAGCAGGCCGATAAAGCCTTGAGGTCGCTAAGAAGCATGATCCTGTTGGGCGAACTCCCGTTGAAGATTCTATCGACGATGGCATGGCAGATTCGCCTGGTGTGGCAGGTAAAAGACGGCATGCGGCTGGGCATATCGGAGGCCGACCTTCCTAGACGCGCGGGCGCACATCCATTCTCGGTAAGGAAGGCGAGGCAACAGGCGCTTCGGTTTTCAGACGCAGATCTCTACAGGGCGATCGCGGCCATAGGCCGGACCGATATTGCGATCAAGAGCACGGGGACTTCCGCCGATCTGCTGCTTGAAGACCTGGTGCTCACTCTGTGCTCGGTGTTTGAAGAGCGTTGACTCTGAGGGTGAGGCGGGAAATTTTCCGTGAGGCGGTGTTTTTATGGATGACGCCTTTTGAGGCGGTTTTCGCAATCACGGAGGCCGCTTTTTTCAATTGTTCGGCAGCGTTTTCGGGCGACTTGCCGGCGAGGGCTTCCTCAAAGCGCCTTACTACGTTTTTCATTCTGGTCTTGCGGGAACGGTTGCGCATGCGCTGCTGCTCGCTTTGCCGCGCCCTTTTAACGGCTGACTTATGGTTGGCCAATCAAAACCTCCTTGTAAAACAGACTTACGGAGTGGCGACGAATAGAATCACGAAATTTTCCTTATACATCAGGCAAGGCCAAGATGTCAAGCCCGTTGTGGAGTTGGGGGCCGGGCTGATCCGAGGGATGTTTCTTTGTCGATCGGCCAACTTCCCCGGATGATTGTCCCTTCTCCGGGAGTAGAGCGTACAGTCAAACTCCCACCGGCCAGCGAGGCCCGTTCGATCATACTTGTAAGCCCAAGCCCTCTGCTGTAATCATCCCTGGAGAGAACCGCACTCAGATCGAAACCCGTTCCATGGTCTTCAACGGCTAATTCAATGCAGTCCCCGTTCCTATAGAGAGCCAAATCCACGAATTCGGCTTTGCTGTGTTTGGCAATATTGTTCAATGCCTCTTGAATGATTCTAAAGACGACGATCTTAAGCGACTCGGGTATTTGACCCTCTTCCATGCACACCTTCCACTCAACATGAATTTGAGGATAGCTTTTTTGAAATTCCCGGCAATACCAACCTATAGCTGCAATCAGTCCAAGATCGTCCAGGACCGGGGGTCTCATCCCCGTATGGATTCTCCTGGATTCATCGATGGCGTTTTTGGCGATGGGGATCACCATATCGAACAGATTGACCGCCTCGTCGTTATTGTCTTGGCGCGCTTTGGCCCGTGCAGTCTCCAGACTGAATACGACTGCCGCCAGAGACGATCCGATGCTGTCATGAATTTCCCCGCCGATTCTTTTCCTTTCCTCTTCCTGTGCCGTAAGGAGTCTGCATGAGAGGTGCCTGAGCCGTTCTTCGGATTCCAGCAACTCAGCCGTTCTTTCCTGGACACGCATTTCAAGAAGATCGCGCGATTTGGTAAGCTCCTCCTCCAACATTTTCCGCGTTGCAATTGCCCAGGCCACATCAGCCAGATAGGAGGCCATTGCTATGTCTTCCTGAGTGTAATCGGTGGATTTATTCCCGATGCCCAGAATGGCGACAACGTTGTTGGCCCTCATAATTGGAACGACGAGTTCCCGGATGACAGCGGGGTGCCCTTCAGGCATTCCTTTTCGATGAGGCAGGGCATTGTAGTCATTGTGCACGACCGGCTGCTTCAGGTGAAAACAGTCAACCCAAACACCCGCCTGGGAAATCGGATAATGCATCCCTTTGCCCGAAGCTCTACAGAATTCTTTAAGTGTTCGCGTTGACCAAGTCTGGAGGATCAAACTCTTCTGGTCGTCTGCCACAAAATGTATAAAAGCAATGGGACTGTTTGTCTGTTCGCTGATTTCATCCAGCGCCTTTTGCAGTACTTCGTCAGCGGAGTGCGAGGCCGCGAAGTCATGCAGGCTGAGACGAATCCACGATAAGGCCTCGGCACGCTTGCGCTCGGTTATATCCCGAACTGTTCCGAACCCGCACAGCAGTTTACCCTGCTCGTCAACCTCCAACTCGGCCTGCTCGCGGACCCATTTGAGGTTGTCGCCCACAACGATCCTGTGTTCGATATCGTAAGGTTCTCCCCTAAGGGCGGCTCGCCAGGATCGGTCAACGAATTCGCGGTCATCGGGGTGAACGGCGGCCAAAAACTTTTCATAAGTGAGGGGCGTTCCCTGTTGAACGCCAAACATCCTGTAGGTCTGCTCGGACCACTTCAGATCGTTATCCAGAAGGTCCAACCGCCAGCTTCCGATATTTGCCACAGCCTGCGCGTGGTTCAGATCCTCCCTGCTCCCGCGCAATTCTTTTTCGATTTCACGTTGTTTCAGTTGATTGAGGCCAAGATTTGCGATCATCTCGGCAAAAGAGGTGAGGAAAGAAAGCAGGGAAGGCAGGGTGTTTTCCGAGATGATCGGTATTTCACAAAGAGCCTCAAAGTAAGCCGACTCGTCAAACCCGTGCTCCCTGGCCTGGCGGCGAAAAAACGCCAGGTCAGGCTTTTCGATAAAGAACTGCCCGATGAATGCGTTGGCAAGGTGCTTTTCTTCTATCATGATCGGAGAAGCCGCATCAGTCAGACCGTTTGGGCAACGGTACAGAGAAAATCTTTTGCCGTCCAGCAACTCATTGGCAAGGACAGTGTCGCTTTCGACGCATCTTTTCGACAACACTTCGTTTTTTCTATGAAAATCTGTGCACAATCTCCGCCAGGGAGAGCTCACTATGACCACTCCTTCCAGATCGATTATCGCGGCTGTGACTCCCACGGCTTCGAAAAAGTTTTCAAGCAATTTCCGGGCACTTCCAATATCGATCAAATCAGCGAGAGTATAGTCCATTCAACCTTTTACCCTATGAGTCATGTCATAAGAGACCGAAAACCACGCGATACTACTAGCCCGATCCATATTCATATCAGCGCCGGCAGGCAGTTCACTCTATTTCGCGGCAGGGGGGTGTTTCCATATCGCAGATTTTTTTGATTAAGAAAAGAGGAAAACTACAAACTATGTTGCCCGCACATTTTCTTAATTCCTACCGTGGGGGGAGGCGGAAAATTGTTGCTCTTCGGGCGGTATATGGAAACCAGCACCGCACATATTCATCCCGGGGGCGCAGGCTTCCAATCAAGGGGAGAACAGATTTACCGTGCGAGTCAGGCGGCCTGTCCCGAACTTCTTTGGGCTATGCCGGCAATTGCCTGCTCTCTGATTTTATTGAGATCCTCACCATCTATGGATTCTTTTTCGAGCAGGATTTTGGCCAGCTTTTCGAGCATGCCGCGCTCTTCGGTGAGAATCTTCCTCACTTCCTGGTGCGTTTCTTCTATTATTGCGGCAATCTCCTCATCGATCTGCTGGGCGGTTTTTTCGCTGAACTCCCTTTCACGTGAACCCAGACCCAGGTCAAGGTGCGCCGAGCGCGGCTCCCTGACGTAGGTAAGGGGGCCGAGCTTTTGGCTCATTCCGTACTCCATAATCATGCTGCGCGCGATGTCGGTTGCACGCTGAAGGTCATTCTGAGCCCCTGTTGAGATGTCGCCGAAGATGATTTCTTCCGAAACCCTGCCGCCGAGCAGCACCTTGAGTCTGGCAAGCAGTTCATCGCGCGTCATGAGATATCTGTCTTCGGTGGGAAGCTGTTGGGTGTATCCCAGGGCAGCGATGCCACGAGGAATGATCGATACCTTGCTTACCGGATCGGTGTTGGGAAGCACCATTGCCACAAGCGCATGGCCGGATTCGTGATAGGCGACGATCTCTTTTTCTTTGACGTTCATGGCCCTGTTTCTCTTTTCGATCCCGCCGATTATTCGATCAGCGGCTTCTTGAAAGTCGGCCATCGTAACCTCTTCACGATCGCGTCTGGCCGCAATCAAGGCGGCCTCATTGATGAGGTTAGCCAGATCCGCGCCGACGAAACCCGGCGTCATCGCCGCGATTTTTTTAAGATCGACGTCCGAACCCAGTTTGACGGCCTTTGCATGAACGGCCAAAATAGCTTCTCTGCCTCGAATGTCGGGCTTGTCGATTGCAACGTGCCGGTCGAAACGACCGGGCCGCAACAGCGCAGGGTCCAGTATTTCGGGGCGGTTGGTTGCCGCCATTATGATTACTCCGGCCCTTGTGTCGAAGCCGTCCATCTCAACGAGCAGCTGGTTCAATGTCTGCTCCCTTTCGTCATGGCCTCCGATCGGGTTGAGGCCCCGCGCCTTTCCCAAAGCATCCAGCTCGTCGACGAAGATGATGCATGGAGCATGGTCCTTGGCCTGGCCGAAAAGGTCGCGCACGCGCGCTGCGCCGACGCCGACAAACATTTCTACGAACTCCGAGCCGCTCATGCTGAAGAAAGGCACGCCGGCTTCGCCCGCCACGGCTCGCGCAAGCAGGGTTTTACCCGTTCCGGGCGCGCCGAGGAGCAAAACTCCCTTGGGGATTTTTCCTCCAAGCTTTTGGAACTTCCCGGGGTCCCTTAAGAATTCAACGATTTCTTCAAGCTCTGCCTTCGCCTCGTCTATGCCGGCCACGTCATCGAAAGTTACGCCGATCTCTTTTTCGGCGTAAATTTTCACTTTTGCCTTGCCAACCGAAAGCACCCCCTGTGGTCCGCCACCCATGCGCCGCATCAGGAAGCTCCAGAAGAAGAAAAAGATGGCCAGCGGCAGCAGCCAGGAAACCAGCACTCCCAGCCACTTGCTCTCGGAGGCGCCGCTGAATTTTATCCCCTGTGCTTCGAGGTCCTTAACAAGATGGGGGTCTTCGACCCGATTGGCTGTGACGGTTCGGTTAGGCTCTTTGGAATCTTTCAGAATGCCCGTGACCCTATCGGAACCGATGGTTACGGACTCCAGTTTCCCGCTCCTTATCAGCTGCTTGAATTCGGAATAGGAGACCCGGTTTGTCTGCTGCTCGGTTATGAAGGTTTGAAACCACATGATTACAAGCAGGGCAACGATAAAGTACCAGATCGAGAAATGAACCTTGCGCTGATCCTGTTTGCGATCTCCATCTCCCGACGGCCTCCTCAAACGGTTCATGAGTTTATTTAGCGGATCTTTCTGTTCGATATTCGCCATTTTTGTCAGCCCCCTCTAACATTGCACGTGAAAAAGAGCATCCAGCCCAGCCGGGGATTGTTGCCGTAAGGAAAATCCGGACCCCGAATTCCTCCGGGACCAAACTCTTTAAAATATATTACACCTTCGAAGGTATGCAATCCGATATATATAATTAAACACGTGTGACCCAGGAGCGCGTGAGGTCACCGGAGCCGTCAGGGGCGCGGTTGAGCATATAATTTGCTTGCACTCGCTGTTTGTAATATTAATATATGCGCTCGCGGTCGCCAATAAATAAGGAGGAAGATTTTGATGAAAAGGGGCAGGCGTTTCGAGGGAGGGGTGATCTGTTTGTTGATTTTCATTCTTACGAGTTCTCCAGTCTTGACCAGCACGTCCGCTTTCAATATGGCCTTTGCGGCAACCAGACAAGCCATAGAACCCGAAGGCGCGCCCAGCGCGGCGAAGATCAGCGATCCGTACGAACACTCCAACAGAGCAATTTTCGAGTTTAACGACCGACTCTATTTCGGCGTGCTCAAGCCCGTAACCAGGGTGTATTCGTTTCTTTTTCCGCTTCAACTTCGCGAGGCGATCTACCGCGGGTTTCACAACCTGGTTTTCCCTTCGCGTTTCATCAATTTTATGCTCCAGGGCAAACCAGACAAGGCGGCAAATGAGGCGGCCCGTTTCCTCATAAATTCGACGATGGGCGCGGCCGGCTTGTTTGATGTTGCTCAAGCCGTGTTTAGGCTCGAAAATTATGAGGCGGATTTCGGTCAGACGCTCGCTCTTTGGGGCTTGAGGTCCGGTGATTTTCTGATGGTCCCGGTGCTGGGCCCGTCGGATCCCAGAGACCTTTTCGGCTACGCGGTAGATTCGGCAATGGATCCCCTGTATTGGGTTCCTGCCGTGTGGTGGGTGACTTTTTGCGCTCAAAGCGGGAAATTCACAAACTATACATCACTGCACGGCGGTGAATACGAGGAGCTAAAGAAGGCTTCGCTCGACCCGTATATTGCCGCCCGAGACGCTTATATCCAGTACAGAAAACACCTGATTTCAAAGTAGATTGTCATCAGGTGTTGGTTGTTGATTTTTAGCCCGGAGGTATTTACAATAGTTGGATTCGTGTACTATGAGGTCGGTATTTGGGGTTTGCCAGGGAATCGGTCTTTCGCCTTGCAAGACGTTTCCGAAAGTTGCTCCAATAACGTACCTGGCGTAAACTTCTCAATCAAGTGAAAGGAAATTTGTAATGGCGGAAGGTCGAGTAAAGTGGTTCAACGAGCAAAAGGGTTATGGCTTCATCGAAGTAAATGGCGGACCGGATATTTTCGTGCATTTCAGCGCCATTGAAGGCAAGGGTTTCAAGACCCTTAGCGAAGGTCAGGAAGTAGTCTTCGAGATCGAAAAGGGGCAGAAGGGACCGCAGGCTGTCAATGTCAGAAAAGTTTGAACCGATTGAGGCAAACCGAATTTGACTTTATTGAGTGAAGGCCGGGATCAAACCGGCCTTCCTGTTTTCTATCCCGGTTCGAAAAGTTCAGGCGGACTCCCCTTCGCCGCCGTCGCGCCGGGGCGGGACTTTATCCATCCTGCGCGACAAATGCCGCCCCTGCTTTTGTGCACTCTTCAAGGGCCGTGGGGTGGCGCAGTATGGCTTCTTTTTCATCTATCTGACGAAAGCACAGTTCTCCACCGTATTCCACGTCAATGGCGTCGAAAAAGTACCTTACGGTCAAAATGGGACAATCGAAGAGCCGTTTTCCTTTAGTCGCCCCCGCGCAAAGAAAAAATCCCTTCCTGCCCGCATCGGTTGACGGCGCCAGGCTGTCGGCGCGCTTTTTATACTTTTGCGCATACAGCGCCTGGCTGCGGTCCACGAGCAGTTTCAACTGGCCGCTCAACCCATAGAAAAATATGGGGCTTGCGACAACGATCCTCTCTGCCGATTCCAGAAGAGGATAGACATTCTCCATATCATCCTTCTGCACGCAAACACCATGTTCGTCACAATATCCGCAGTTCTGGCAGCCCGAGATTTTGAGGTCCGTAATATAGATTTTTTTAAGTTCAATATTGGCGGCCGATAAAGCCCCGTCGATAAAACTATCCATCATGAGTTCGGTATTTCCCTTTTTCCTGGGCGATCCGAATATTGCCAACAAAAGCATCTCAACCTCCGTAAGTAGTGACCGGCAACCACTGGACAGTGAACAGCGAGGGACAACAGAGAGGGGAAAGTGAGGGTTTTTTCATTCACGATTCACTGCTCGCCAGTTCGGCTTTGATCTCTTCGAGCACTTTGCGCAATTGCGGCTGCGGGCAAGGTTGTCCCGACCATGATTTTAGAAACTTATCCCCGGCAAATCGTGGAATGAGGTGGAAATGAACGTGTTCTATAAGTTGTCCGGCCTCTCGATAATTGTTTTGAACCAAATTGATCCCGGAGCTTTTTGTAGCCTTTAAGACAGCCACGGCGATTTTTTGGGATGCGGTCAAACAGGCAAAAAGGTCCTTTTGTGAAATTTCAAACAAGGTGGAGTAGTGGGTCTTAGGAACTACCAGAGTGTGGCCCGGGTTGATCGGGTTTATATCCAGGAAACCGAGCACGCTGTCATCTTCGAACAGTTTCGCGCATGGAACTTCTGCCCTTATTATCTTGCAGAAAATACAGTCAACCATACCCGTCTCCTTGGGAGACAGCCAAAGGCAAAGCGAAAAGACAAGAAATATGGAAAGGGCCTTTGTGAGCCACGGGCGCTTTTTAATCCCGCGCATCGAGGGAACTTAGCCGAGCTTTAGATGCCGTATCCATCCGATTACATCTTCCCGTTCGCCGTACTGGATGCCCAGGATTTCATCGTAGAACTTCTTCGCCCACTCCCCCACTCCGCCATCAGAGATCATGTATTGCCGGTCACGGTAGCAGATTTCACCAACCGGCGAAATCACCGCTGCTGTGCCCGAGGCAAACATTTCCTTCATTTTGCCGGACCTTGCAGTCTCAATTACCTCATCAATTGAAATCTGACGCTCGATAACCCTGATCCCCCAGTACCCGGCCAGCTGGATCACCGAATCGCGGGTAACTCCAGGCAGAATCGAGCCTGCAAGGGGGGGCGTCACAAGTTCATCATCGATCCTGAAGAATATATTGCTTGTTCCCACTTCTTCCACATAGCGGCGCTCAACGGCATCCAGCCACAAAACCTGGGTGAAACCTTTTTCTTTGGCCAGCTGAGCCGGGTAGAGGCTCGAAGCATAGTTTGCCATCGTCTTGGCTTCGCCGACCCCCCCACGGACCGTCCGGACGTATTCCTCCGAAACATATATCTTTACCGGATTGAATCCTTCGGCGTAGTAAGCGGCCACCGGTCCGGTGATTATGAAATAGAGGTATTGGTCGGCGGCACGCACACCCAGGTGAGGTTCGTTAGCGATCATGGTCGGCCTGATGTAAAGGGAGGAGCCAATGCTGTGGGGGACCCATTCCCTATCCAGCTTGATGAGTTGTTCGACAGCGTACATTTGGAAGTCGAGGTCTATTTCGGGCATGCACATCCTTCGGGCCGAACGGTTAAATCGTTCCCAGTTTTGATACGGCCTGAAGAGGCATATCCTATCGTTTGGCCATCTGTATGCCTTCAGGCCTTCGAATACCCCCTGTCCGTAATGGAGCACCATGGCGGCCGGGTCCATCTCCAGCAGATGGTAAGGGACAATGCGGGCGTTGTTCCACCCCTTGCCTTTGGCAAAATCCATCATAAACATGTGGTCGCTGAAGACCCGTCCGAAAACCAGGTTCTTTTCATCTTGAGGTTTTGGACGCCTCTTTGCCGGGTCAATTGGGTGAACGGAAATGTCCATCTTCCTAGCCTCCGATTAAATTCCTCAATCTCTCAGTTCTCCGATATTTCTACTGGAGCACAAAATGGGGCGAACGCAAAAAGTAGCTTATCTGCTTGCTGTAGAGCTGGATAGCGCCGTGGCCTTCCGTTCCCGGGCTCAATTTGACCTCCTTTTCTTTATCCCCGTTTATGCCCTTTATAATTATGTTCTTTTCGATATAAAGCTTCAGAGCGTTGTCGAATATAATCTTGGATACGCATTCGGGCCTTTCGACCAGCCCCAGCTTCAGGGCTTTCTGACCTAAAGCGAGGATCTTCTTGATGAAGTCCTTATCCGAAAAGCCGTTTTTCTGAAGATAGCGCAAGCCTCGCAAGACCAGCCAATAGCCTTCGAAATAGTTCCGCAGCAGCCCGTGAAAAGCATGCGAGGCTCGAAGGCCCTGGTGAGCTAAAATGAATGACTGGTCACCTTCGCCGACGCGGTGCAGGAATCCCATGTTCTCAAAGATAAGCAGCACGTCTTCGACGAGCTTTTCGTCACTCAGTTCGTTGTCGTAGACGAATTCAAACTTGAAGAAGCGCTTCATGAAAGAGACGTCTTCAACCACCTGGCTGACGCTGAACCGGAAAGTCTGCTGCGCGAGGATCGAAGTCGAGACGTAGGCCGCAGGAAGCAGAAAATGGATTATATTGTTCTTGTAGTATTCGAGCGCCAGCCGCTTATTGTCCTCCAGAGTGAAGACCTCTTCCTCCAAATCGTCGTCTTCATCCTTGAGCTTTCCTATGAGCTTGCCCCGCTCCATGTTGCGCAGCGAATCCTGAAGGCCTGCGTCGAGGTTTTTCATGGTCTTGGCGGCGGCGACCCCGCGGGCTGCGGTGAAGCCGTAAAGGGTCCTCGCTATTTCCAGAAACTCGGCCTTGGAAACCCCGTGGCGCGGTTGGGCCAGAAGGGCGGAGGCCGCAAGCGCGTATGCGGTAACAATCGATTCCTGGTTAATATAATTTATGATCCGGTATGCAAAGTGGCGGTACATCGAATGCCGTTCTTTGGGGGCCATAGCGCGCAGATCGTGATTGCGGCGCTCAAGGTAGCGTTTGAGGGAAATGGGCTCGGCAAATTTAAGGTAGGCACGTCCGTATCGCTTGCGAAGGACTCGCCGGACGCTCACGAGTTGGCCGAGGTTTTCCTCTTCCTTGGCCCCGCCTGTAATCTCCTTCAGATAGGATTCCTCCTCGGGGATACGGTCGTAGCATATAGCTGTAGGCACGAAGACCAGATCGTCGCAAAACCCTTCTTCAACTGCCTGAATGAGGATGCCCAGCAGCCCAAGCTTTGGCAGAACGAGCTTACCGGTCCGGCTGCGTCCGCCTTCTATGAAGAATTCGATATTGTAGCCCAGTTGGAGCATCGTTTTGACATATAGCGCGAAGACCTCGGCGTATAGCTTCAGTCCCTGGAAGCTGCGGCGTATGAAGAAAGCGCCGCCCATTCGAAAAATCGGCCCCAGCGGCCAGAAGGCGAGGTTCCTTCCGGCGGCTATGAAAGGCGCGTAGAGGTTGTTCGTATAAAGAAGCTGGGAAAGCAGCAGGTAATCCATATGGCTCTTATGACATGGAATATATACAAGCGTATGATTGCGGGCTGCGCGTTTGACCTTCTGGAGGCTTTCCCAATCCACTTCGATGCCGTCGAATAAATTATTCCAAACCCAATTGAAAATCTTGGATGCGATCTGAATGAAAGTGACATTGTAAGTGGCGGCAATTTCTTCAAGGTAGCCGTCGGCCTCCAGCCGCACTCTCCACACTTCCTGCGAGGTGGTGCGGGCGCGCCGCTCCATGACGGTTTCGAGCCTTGGATGGTGCAGGATTATCTCTTTCATCTCCAGCTTGCTCTTCATGGTCGGACCGACCACTGCCCTTTTGATTTCATCGATCGAATCGATCAGGGTCCGGCGAAATTCAAAAATCTGCTTGCGTTTTCGCCAAAGGTCTTCGGACAACTCGGGCAAAATCTCCTGCATGTTCAGCGGCTCGCCGGTCTCCATTACCGCATAGGGATTGCCGCGGACAAAGGAAATCATTTTCCTCAAAAAACCGAAAGGTCTCTTCTGGCCCAGAAAAAACTCCAGCGCCGCCCATCTTTGACGCCCCTCCGGGCGCCTGTTGTAAAAGAGCACAAGAGGTACGATAAAAATAGGCCTGTCGGTTGTCTTTTGGATTTCCAGCAGGTGTTCCAGCGGATCGTTTCCAACAAGGACAGTGCTTCGATAATAGCCCCGCTTGCCGACAAGAGAAAACAAACCTGCATCGCCTGCCCTGATCTTTTCGCCGTAATAGCCCCCGGCGTAGGGGTCGGGGAAGCCGCCGTGCCGCAGCAGGTGGACGAGGTGGTAGACCAGGGTCTTTAACGCAGACCATCGGGGCTGCCAAAGGTAAGGGTGATGGTCGAACATGAATACGGGCGAGGGCAGACCCAATTGATGCAATCGCATGCTGACATATACGAAGTCGATCTGCGATGACTCTCTCATCGCGTAGACACATACTCCGCCCTTTGCTGCCAGCTCTTGAAGCGATTTCAGCTGGTCTTCGGGAACGGTGACATGGCGCACCATTCGCTCAAACCATTTCTGGAGGAAAAATCTGGGCTTCACATCGATAGAAAGGCCATAGGGGTCTCTGCGAAACATCGCCGAGACTCTGGCGCCTATCTGTTTGAGCGTGTCAATCACGGCCTGCCTGTCTTCCTTCCAACATGAACATTCAAACTTTGTAGGTTAACAAAAATAATGTTCAAAGGCCAAACTTTTCTATTGACCCGCTCACCGATTCACCTGCCTTTATGCCGTTCCAGGGGGCAAAGCGGGCAAGAAGGACAATGCCCGGAACTCCGCCCAAGACGCTCAAAGAAAAAAAGAGCGGCCATCCGAGCGCCAGGGCGGCAGCCCCCGTGGGCGCTCCCGCGACAATCGCCGCCACTGCCATAAAACTCGTCAGCAGCGCATACTGTGTCACCGTAAAACGCTTCTCGCAAAGGCTTATCATGAAGGCGAAAAGCGCAGCATCACCCATACCGCCGCATATGTTCTCAAGTCCGATTGAGGCGATCATAGCCGGATAGCTTTTTCCGATGAGGGCGAGAGCGGCGAATGAAAAGCCGGCTACGGCCTGTAGAAAACCGAAGACCCAAAGAGAGCGGTTTATGCCAATCCTGGATATTATGCCGCCTCCCGCAATAGCCCCGGCAACAGTGCTCAGCAGCCCGAAGACCTTGTAGGCTAAACCCACATCCGAACGGCTAAAGCCGATATTTAAAAGAAAAGGAGTAGCCATAGCCCCGGCTAAGACGCATCCCAGCTTGTAGACCATGATAAAGAGAAGCATCTCTACTGCCCCCGACCGCTTGAAATAGCCGGTCAGCGGCTTGACGACCGCCTCTTTAAGGCTTTTGGGAGAGACGACCTTTGTTTCAGGTTCGGGCGCTGCAAGAGTAAAAAACGAATTCCCCAGCATTATGGCGGCCATAAGGGTATAAACCATGCGCCATGAAACGTGATCGGACAAGATGAGCGCGAGCGCCCCGGATACAAGAAGGGCGGACCTGTAGCCAACGACGACCGTGGCGCCTCCGGCCCCAAGTTCCTTTTCGCGCAGCACATCAGCGCGGTAGCCGTCAATGGCGATATCCTGGCTGGCGCTCAAAAAAGCCGTAACCAGGGCCGCAAAACCCACGAGTGCGGGAAAAGCCGCAGGTGATGAGCGACCAAGTAAAAGGATCGCCGCTGCGAGCAGGACTTGAATCGACACGATCCATCCGCGCCTTTTGCCAAGCCAGGGTGGGCTGAACCGGTCCATGAGCGGCGCCCAGAAGACTTTGAGGGCATAGGGCAGGCCGACCAGGGAAAAGGCGCCTACAATGCTCAAGTCGACCTTTTCGGCAACGAGCCAGGCCTGGAGCGTCGAACGTGTGAGCGCAAGAGGAAGGCCCGAGGAAAAACTCAGCCCGATCAGGCACAAAAGACGCCTGTTGCCGTAAATTTTGAGCCAGTTGCTCATATTTGGACCTGTTTGTATTCCTTTTGTCTAACTAAAGACTTCGGCAATTTAGCTGATACGGAGGGCGGGGACAATCAAAATAAATGCTTAGATTTGAGATGAGGTCCAATTGGGTAAGAACAGTATTGAAGCATTCAGCCACGGCCTCATAGCCATTATCATCATGCTCCAATCGAGATGTAGTCACGCCAAAAAGGCCGCTACCGGAACTTCAGTCATCGTCAATCCCCGGCAACGGGGCAATACCTGATTACTTTGCGCCGTCCGGCAAGCTGGCTATAAAACCCTGTGATGGAGGCGCATCCTGAAATCGCAAAGACTGATCTCGCTAAGATTTCTCTCTTGCATGTCCGATCTGGAAATCGTAAGGTTCTTAGGGGATTCAGGCGCGCAACGGTAGTTTTTCGGGCAATAATCCGGTCAAAACGCGCAGTTTGAATGCGTATAACTCAGGTGTTGATGAATCGTTCCTGATCAGCGGCGGCACAGCTTGCGCGGGAAGGGGCTTCAGAAACATCAGAAACATTGGAAATGAATGCCGGCCGTACTTTGCAGAATTCTCGAGGAGAAGGCAATGTCTTCAAAGCTGCAAGGATACATTGGCGCGTCGCGAATGGGCGGTATAGGACGATCCTGGAGGATCGCGGCCCTGATTGCGTTCTTAGGGGCGGCCGGCCTGATCGCCGGATGGGGGACTTCCGTTCGGGCCCAAGGGCTTTCCAACACTCCCAATCAGAGTGCGTGGGTGACCGACGGGACGGTTAGGGCCATTGCGACAAATGGGACCACCACTTATATCGGCGGCTACTTCACCCACGTTGGACCATGGATCGGGAGCGGCGTACCCATAGACGAGTCCAGCGGATATCCCCTCGCGGTATTCCCCAAGGTGAATGGGCAAATCTTTGCCGTTGCCCCGGACGGTTTCGGCGGATGGTACATTGGGGGCAGTTTCACCAGAGTCGGGAATGCCAGCCGAAACAATATCGCCCATATTGACGCCGATGGCGCCGTCGATGCGTTTTGGCACCCCAATGCAGACGGCGATGTAAATGCCTGGGTAGGCACCCTTGCGGTGAGCGGCAAGACCCTTTATGTGGGAGGGACATTCTCCAGGATAGGAGGTCAAAATAGAAACAACCTGGCTGCTCTCGACGCCTCAACCGGAAAAGCAACTTCGTGGAACCCTAATGCTGCCGGCGGTCAATATGCTACCGGCGTATACGCCCTTGCCGTGGGCGGCAGCACTGTTTACGCGGGAGGGGCGTTCACCGCGATAGGGGGGCAAAATCGTAACAACATAGCCGCTCTGGATGCTTCAACCGGAAAAGCCACATCCTGGAACCCAGGTGCCAATGATTATGTAGACGCCCTTGTCGTGAGCAGCAGCACGATTTACGCGGGAGGAATCTTCAACAGCATAGGAGGGCAGAACCGAAACTGTATAGCCGCCCTCGACCCTTCAACCGGAAACGCCACATCCTGGAACCCCAATCCCATTGCCGCAGGCGCATCGGTAAATGCCCTTGCCGTGAGCGGCGGCACGGTTTACGCGGGAGGATTTTTCGGGAGCATAGGAGGGCAGAACCGAAACTGTATAGCCGCCCTCGATGCTTCAACCGGAAACGCCACATCCTGGAACCCGAACGCCAATGGCCGCGTTTTCACCATTGCCGTGAGCGGCGGCACGGTTTACGCGGGAGGATTTTTCACCAGCATAGGAGGGCAAAATCGGAACAACCTGGCTGCTCTGAGCGCCTCAACCGGAGAAGCCACCGCCTGGAACCCCAATGCCTTTGGCAGGGTGAACGCCCTTGCGGTTAGCGGCGGCACGGTTTACGCGGGAGGAAGGGTCGGCGGCATAGGAGGGGTAGCTCGAAACAACGCAGCCGCTCTCGACAGCTCGACGGGAAAAGCCACACTATGGAACCCAAATGCCAATGGCTATGTATGCGCCCTTGCAGTGAGCAGCAGCACGGTTTACGTGGGAGGAGATTTCAGCAGCATAGGAGGGCAGTACCGTAACTATATAGCCGCCCTCGATGCTTCAACGGGGAAAGCCACATCCTGGAACCCTGATGCCGGCCCTAGCGGTGCCTATGTGTTTTCTTTTGCCGTGAGCGGCAGCACTGTTTACGCGGGAGGACATTTCAACAGCGTAGGGGGGCAGAACCGAAACGGCATTGCCGCCCTCGATGCTTCAACCGGAAAAGCTACTTCCTGGAACCCTAGTCCCTCTACTAACGGCGGCGTTTTCACCCTTGCAGTGAGCGGCGGCACGGTTTACGCGGGAGGAATCTTCAGCAGCATAGGAGGGCAGTACCGAAACGGCATTGCCGCCCTCGATGCTTCAACCGGAAAAGCCACACCCTGGAACCCTAATCCCTTCCTGGCCGCATCGGTAAATGCCCTTGCAGTGAGCGGCGGCACGGTTTACGTCGGAGGAGATTTCAGGAGCATAGGAGGGCAGTACCGAAACTGTATAGCGGCACTCGATGCTTCCACCGGAAAAGCAACATCCTGGAATCCTGATGCTACCGGCGGCCGGCCTTACTATCCGGCTACCATGGTAAACGCCCTTGCCGTGAGAGGCAGCACTGTTTACGCGGGAGGAATCTTCAGCAGCATAGGAGGGCAGAACCGTAACTATATAGCCGCACTCGATGCTTCAACCGGAAAAGCAACACCCTGGAACCCCGACGCAAGCGACCCGGTATTTGCCCTTGCCGCGAGGGGCGGCAAGGTTTACGTGGGAGGAGATTTCACAGAAATTGGTGCTGAAAGCCGGTCGTATTTTGCCGAGTTCAGGTAACCTGCTCCATCTCGGCACGGCTGGGAGCAAACTGTAGAATACCCGCGAGCGTCATTGTCACCCCGGGGAGTCTACCACTGCAAATATACGATTCATTTGGGCGAACTCCATCCATTTGTCAGTCAGACCAAAAACACAGTATACCAGAAATGTTTATGATCCAGGGGCGTATGCTGTGAGATTTCCGCTTTCGTCAGTTATGTATAGCTTACCGTTAGCTACGATAGGGCTTTCCCAATGAATGCCGCCGATAGCGGTGCTTTTCCAAAGAACGGCCCCGGTTGTGGGATTTACGGCCGATATATTTCCGCTGCCCGCATAGTACAGGATCCCGTTTGCCACAATCGGGGAGGCGCCCCCGTTAGACTTCTTCCAAACCAGCCCCAGATTCGGGATGCCGTTCTTGCCAACGCTCAGCTTCATTCCCGAAATCCCATTGCCGTTGGCGACAAAAACCCAAGCGCTCTTATCCTTCGGGTTAACCCAAACAGCGGGCGCAGTCAGGATTTCTCCACCCTGGGGCACATTCAGCGAATGGATTTCGCCCCCGATATGCCCCGGTCCGTCGCTTCCGCTCAAATCATCAAGATTGAGCAACCGCAACAACCCGTCCTTCCCTCCCTGGACGGCCAGATGACGGACAGCGCTGTTTAGAGGAGTCGGTAAAATAGCCGGAGCTGTGCTGCCAAGGTCCGCATCCGCGTTTTGAAGCAACTGGTAGTCCACAGGGGTATAGCTGTCAAGAGGTTTGCCGTTTAACCCGCTTCCATCCGGACTGAGCGCCAGGACCGTATCACCCCAGAGAAACGCGACGGGATCGAAGGTCCCGTTTCCCGTTCCCATGAAAATCCTGTTCGTGTTGCTGTCATAGACTACACCGGAGCGTGCCCAGACTGCCGACTGGACATCAGCGCAATCCGGATTGCCCGGCTGTTCCACAAAGTGAACAGTCTGGTCGCTGCAAAGGCTGTTGAAGACCGTTTGTGAACCGTTGGCCAGGTTGATAGCCGTAATGTGGCCCTGGTAGTCGCCGAGATCACCGGGATAGCCGCCATTGGCAACATAAAGATAAACCGCTCCATTTGCAGCTTTCGCAATACTCAGGTTCGAAGAACCTTTTTCATCGAAGGGTTTCAACGACGCCACCTCAGGCCATCCGCCGCTACCGGATATTTCGAAACCGTCCCCGACACGATACTTATGGACGCGTCCGTCCAAGCCGTAGGCGTAGATGTATTTACGGTTGAAATCTATAGCCGGAGACGAGGTAGTGTAGCAGGGCGTGGAACCGAAGTTTATCCGACACGATCCCGGTGGATTTTGACGGGCCCAAACCTTGGCGCCGGTCTTCGCATTCAAGGCGAGCACGTGTCCGGGCTTTGTCGTGACGAATATCAGGTCTTTTGTGCCGGACGGTGTGCTCACATTGCTGAGATAGACCGGCGCCCCGTCAGCAACGGCAGGCAAGGCGACTTTAAAGATCATATGAAGATTTTTGACATTGCCGATATTGATAATCGTTTCAGAAGTGTTGTTGCCGCTGTGTTGCGGATTGGCATTGAACTGAAGCCAATCATATCCGTAAACAGGACTCTTCGACATCAATACCACTACAAATATCAGTGCAACCCCAATGCTGTAAGGCGCGTATTTCTCACTGGATATCGAATACATCAGTTCCTCCTTATATCAACTTCGCTCTCATTCCGGATTCGGCCGAATGGAGTTTGAGAAGTCGCAAACATCCACTGAAAATAATGTTATGTTTCTGAAAGAGAAAGTCAACGAGACCACAGCATACCGACCGGCGGTCCCGCCCCGAGCTTCCAGGTATTGCCCGCAAGCGGTCGCGCGAGTATGGATTCTTATCGGCGGCACAGCCCGCTCTTAAAAGAAGGAACTCTTCGTAACAGCACGCGGATAGGTATTAATGCAGAGGGAAAAACCTCATGGGAAGTCGCCTGACGATTTCGCTTGACTCGGGCCGATGAAACTTTATAATTGGCTCGGGTCGTTATGTCACAATTGATATAACGACCAAAAATCGGTCATCAACGCGTCTTAGATTTCAAAAAAGGAGTCGGCAGATGGATTTCAAATCGGTTGTCACAACGTGTCCGTATTGCGCCTGCGGCTGCGGGATGTTTTTAGAGGTTTTGGAAGGAAAAATCGTACGTACCATGCCCTCCAAGACAAGCCCAACCAACCGGGGAAAGCTGTGCATCAAGGGGTGGACCGTCCACGAGTTCATACAGCACCACGACCGGCTGAAAACGCCCCTGATCCGGGAGAACGGCGTTTTCCGGGAAGCCTCCTGGGATGAAGCAATGAGCTATGCGGCAGGACAACTTGGCAGGATCAGGGACACTTACGGGCCGGAGAGCATCGCCTTTTTCACCTCGGCCCGATGTATCAACGAGGAGAACTATATCCTTCAGAAGTTTGCCCGCACCGCCATCGGCACAAACAGTGTGGATCACTGCGCTCGGCTCTGACACGCCCCCACGGTGGCAGGTCTTGCCCTTGCATTTGGAAGCGGCGCCATGACGAACTCCTTCGACGAACTGGAAGACGCAAACTGCATATTCGCCATAGGGTCCAACACCACGGTGGCCCATCCCATCATTTCAACGCGGTTCATGAGGGCCAGGGCCAAGGGGAACACGCTGATAGTGGTGGACCCAAGGAAGACCCATATTGCCAGCCTTGCCAATATCCACGTCCAGCACCGGCTCGGGACCGATGTGGCGCTCCTCAACGGCATGATGCATGTCATTTACAAAAACGGCTGGCATAATCGCGCATTTGTCGAAGAACGCACGGAGGGCTTCGACGCTCTTAAGGAGATGATTGAGAAGTATCCCCCGGAGCGCGCCGCCGAGATTACCGGCGTCGACAAATCGCTCATTGAAAAGGTGGCGGAGATATACGCCAAGTCCGAGAGAAGCTCGATCGCATACGTCCTTGGCATCACCCAGCATTCGACGGGGGTGGACAACGTGAAGAGCCTTGCCAATCTGGCCATGCTCTGCGGCCAGATCGGGAGACCGTCTACAGGTGTAAACCCGCTCCGGGGCCAAAATAACGTGCAGGGAGCGTGCGACATGGGCGGCCTGCCCAACGTCTATTCCGGCTACCAGGCGGTCACCGTTCCCGAGAGCCGAAAGAAATTCGAAGCCGCGTGGGGAAAGGAGCTGCCTGCCAATGTCGGGTTGACTATCATGGAAATAATGCAGGGCTGCATCGACGGTAAAATCAAGGGGCTGGTAATCCTGGGAGAAAATCCCGTAATGAGCGATCCGGATACGAACCACGTGAAACACGCCCTGGAATCGGCAGAATTTTTCATGATCATAGACATCTTTCCCACGCCGACTACCAAATTGGCCCATTTGGTGCTGCCCGGAGCATCCTTTGCCGAATGTAACGGGACGTTTACAAATTCCGAGCGGCGGGTGCAGAGAGTGAGAAAAGCCATAGATCCCATTGCAGGTAAGACGAACTGGCAAATCATCCAGGAGCTTTCGACCCGTCTTGGTTACCCCATGCATTACGAGAGCGCGGAGGGGATTTTCAACGAGATGGCGAGGCTGACCCCTTCATACGGCGGGATAAGCTATCCAAGGATCGCGGCAGAGGGGCTGTGCTGGCCCTGCCCTACTGCGGAGCATCCGGGCACGCCCATCCTGCACATCGGCAAGTTCACAAGGGGACTCGGGCTCTTCCATGCAATCGAATACAAACCTCCGGCGGAAACGCCGGACGAGGAGTATCCGGTCTGGCTGACCACCGGGACCGAATACGCGCACTACCTTACAGCCTCCATGACACGGCGGTGCGCCAGCCTCCACCGCGAAATGCCCGAACTCATGGCGGACCTCAACCCGGAAGACGGAGAGCGGATGCAGGTCGCTCACGGCGACTACATCCGGGTCACCAGCCGCCGAGGGACCCTCGTGGCCAGGGTGCAGCTGACCACACGCGTCAAACCGGGAATGATATTCATGCCGCTTCATTTCGAGGAGGCCCCTGTCAATTTGCTTACCAACGCGGCTCTGGACCCTATAAGCAAGACCCCGGAATACAAGGTGTGCGCGGTAAAGCTGGAAAAGGTCGATCAGGGTCCGCATAGGATAGAGCAATGGGAACACGATGTGTGCGCCTATGAGGTGGAAGTTTGAAGCTGTTGACCACAGGGGAGGATGAGATCGCGGAGTAGTCGACAAGTTACGGGCAGGTCTTGCCAGGAAAAGAGGAACTTGACGGATAGCCGGGGAAACTAGACGCGCGGATACGCAAAGGGAAAAAGAGCGCAGTTGCCTTCGGGAGGGCGTACATCGCGCGACGCATTCGCTGCGCTCCCCCTCCCCTTCTACGTAGCGGCGGGGTTTACCGCCGCTCAATCTTGAACGCAACTCCGTATAAGAGGTTTTCATCCATTTCACATCGGCAACTGGATCGTGAAACCTGACCCCCTGCCTGGAGTGCTCCGGGCGGTAATGCTCAGCCCCAGGGGGAACGCAATTTCCGGTTCCGGCGAGCTGCCTTGCGGCTCATGGCTGAAAAGATTCTCCTGACGATGCCGGCATAGCCGGCGCAGGTCCAGGCAATCAGGCATTCCCAAGTGGGCGTCAGTGTTTCACTCCTGGCCTCCGTGCCGCAGCAGCAGTTCCGCCACGTTCGCGTGGCCTGCTATGCTCGCTTCGCGCAGAGGCGTAAAGCCGTCGTCGGACTTGGGATTGACCTCGGCCTCGCTGGCCAGCAGAAATTCCACCACATCCACGTAGCCGTTCACAGCCGCCAGGTGCAATGGCGTAGAGCCGTCGCTTGACTTGGAATTGACATTGGCTTTGTTTGCCAGCAGCAATTCCGCCACGTCCCTGTAGCCACTCTCCGCCGCCCAGTTCAAAGGCGTAGAGCCGTCGCTTGACTCGGCATTGACATCCGCCCTGCCCGCCAGCAGCAACTCCACCACATCTCTGGAGCCGCTCTCCGCCGCCAGGTGCAGAGGCGTCCGGCTTTTGTTGTCCCTGGCATTGACCTCGGCCCTGTTTTCCAGCAGCACTTCCGCCACATCCCAGAAACCATTGCCTGCCGCCAGGTGCAAAGGCGTCCGGCCTCCCTTGTCCGGGGCGCTGACCTCGGCGTTGTTTGCCAGGAGCAATTGCGCTATCTCCTTATGGCCGGCTGTTGCAGCTTTGTGCAAAGACGCACAGCCTCTTTCGTCCTTCGCATTGACGTCGGCTTTGTAGGCCAACAGCAATTCCGCCACGTCCTTGTAACCATTCTCAACCGCGAGGTACAAAGGCGTCTCGCCTATGTTGTACCTGGCATTTACGTCGGCTTTGTTCGCCAGCAGCAATTCCGCCACGTCCCTGTAGCCGTTCCTCGCCGCTACGTGCAAAGGTGTAAAGCCGATGTTGTCAGCGGAATTGACATCGGCCTTGTTAGACAGCAGCAATTCCACAATGTCCCGGTGTCCGTGAGCCGCATAGTGCAAAGGCGTGTGGCCGAATTTCTTCTTCGCATTAACATCGGCCTTGTAGTCCATCAGCAATTTCGCCACTTCCTTATGACCTTTCCACGCCGCAAAGTGCAATGGCGTCCGGCCTTGGTTGTCTTTGCTGAAAACCAGACCGGCATCGTTTTTCAGCATCGCCTTGACCTTTTCCAGGTCGCCGTGCTCGGCCGCCTCATGGATGGAATCCCGCTGTTTGCCTGTTCGAACCGAGTGTGCCTGTCGACGTGCAGGTCTTCGTGGTTCGCTGGAGCCGATTATCTTATCCCAGAAGCTCATCGTGTTTCTCCGGTCAGATGGTTGTTGTTGTTTTACAAGATCGCGCATCCGCCCCAAAATTCTCCCTGATGAGGCTACCTTAACACCTTCGTAAGCTATTTTCGACTCAAAGTCACTTCAACTATAACGACCGGGAGCCCCCCAATGCCTTGAATGCTTGCTCAACACGTGGAGCAGGCTTGATTTTTCGCAATCGTTGGTCTAAGTTTACTTTGCCTGGAATTCGACAAATCCGTAATCCACAATCCGCTTAGGGCATTTCTGCATTCTTGCTCTCCGATTCTTCCTTGGCCCATGTCGGTTCCGGCTGTGTGGCCGTTTATGCGAACCGGGAGCTTTTTGTTGAGAACCATTTTTTTTCTTCAAAAAAAGGAGAAAGCCGGCATGAGAAGATCGTTCTGTTTGTGCCTGATTATGGTGGCGGGGCTGATTCCAGTATGCATGTTGGGTACCCGGCCGGCGGTCGCCGCAGAGCCGATAGTCATTGGAGTGCCCACTTCGCTTGGGTTCGTGGAGGGCAAGGAAGCCCTTAAGACCGTCGAGATGGCTGTAAGTGAGATTAACGCAAAAGGCGGCGTTACTGTGGGCGGAGCAAAAAGAAAGCTCGAGGTGGCCCCTCTGGACATACGGGATGCGGCTCCCGGCGTACCTGTTCCGGAAGCTCTGCTCGGCATCGAGAAACTTATCCTGGAGAAAAAACCCGCAGCGATCGTGGTCGGCCCTTTCCGTTCCGAGGCATTGATCGCAGGGATGGATTTGATCTCCAAATACAAGGTCCCCACAATCGGCACTATCGCCATGTCGCCCGTTTCCGAAAAAAAGGTGAGGGAAGAGCCGGACAAATACAAGTATGTGTTCCGTGCCTGCCTTAACGCGCCTTACCTGGTCAAGTATCTGGCAGGCACAATGGAAGCCGTCCAGAAGCAGTTTGGCTTCACCAAGGTATATATAATGCACCAGGACGTGGCCTGGGCGAGGGCGACGGCCGACGGCGTCAGAACCAGCTATTTCGAAAAGGCCGGCTGGCAGGTTTTGGGGCAGGAGGCGTACCCCACGGGCACGTCGGATTTTTCTTCCGCTCTGCTCAAAGCCCGCTCGGAGGGCGCCCAGGTGATCATGCCGATCTTTGACATGCCCCAGGGCGGAACCCTGGTCAAACAGTGGAAATCCATGGCTGTCCCGGCCATGTTGGCCGGCTTCATATCGCCGCTGACCGGCACAGAGGCATGGAAGACCTTTGACGGAAAGATCGGAGGCGCCGTAGAGGCCGTCTACGAAATGGGCAGCGCCATCGCGAGCGACAAGATTCCGGCATCGGTCGAGTTCTATAACCGATACAAGAAGACTTACGGCGAGGAAATCCAGGCCGGACATGGACCGGCCCCTGCCTATGAAGCCGTCTACATCTTGGCGGAAGCCATCGAGCGCGCCGGCAGCCTGGATCCCGACGCAGTCACCGCCGAACTGACAAAAACGGACCGCATGGGCATCATGGGACGCGTTCGCTTTGACGAGGGACATCAGGCCGTATTTGGCTTCGACCCCAGGGAAACGGCGGTGGGAGCAGTATTTCAATGGACCGGGGACGGCAAACGGCGCATTGTTTTTCCGGGGTCATTGGCCGAGGGCAATATCGAACTGCCCGCGGGCTTGAAACCTGTAAAATAATGGCAGCCGGCATCCCGGAGGCAGGCGGTCGAATTGTCCGTTCCATGCCAAACTAATCCCGTGCTTCGCGGGACTCCAAACTGCCGTCGAGGTGAGCGCGTCGATGTTTCTTGGGACCGTGGTTTACGCCGTCTTTAACAGCACTGTTCTTGCGGTGATGGCGCTGGGGTTCAACCTGACTTTTGGAATCAGCGGGGTCGCCAACTTCGCCTATGGCGCCATGTACATCCTGGCCGCGTACCTTGCCTGGATGTTTATCCATTTCCTGAGATTTCCCTACTGGCTCTCCGTTTGTGTTTCCATATCCCTTACCATGGCGGTGGGAGCGCTTATGTACCGGTTCGTACTGCTGAGGGTGCGGGGACAGCCCCTCTCGGAGGTCATCGCCACCTTTGGGATCGGGCTGGCGGTACTCGAGCTGTTTCAATACCTGGGCTTTGTGGGCTACGAATATACCCTCCCGGTTATAATCGACAAAAGCCTCATTTTGGGCAGCATTGTAGTAGACGTTCAGCGAATCGTGATCACCGGGGTGGCCATGCTTCTGATAGCCGGTCTATGGGCTTTCACACATCACACCCGCACCGGCCTGGCATTCCGCGGCATTGCCCAGGACGAACGGACCTCACTCACATTCGGCATCGATTCGGACAGGATGGGCATGCTTAGTGTTTCCCTGGGCTGCGGACTCGCGGCTCTCGCCGCCGCGGTCATCATCCCGCTGGGCAGCATCTCGCCTAGCGACGGCTACGATGTTTTGATGAAAGCCCTGGCGGTCTGCATCATAGGGGGGCTCGGAAGCACGGGAGGCGTAATCGTGGCCAGTTTTTTAATTGGCTTTGCGGAGCGCCTGACGGATACCTACGTGAGTTCCGCCTGGACCATGATCGTGAGCCTGGCTGCCATACTCATCGTGTTGCTGGTGAAACCTTCCGGTCTGTTCGGCAGGCAGAAAGAACTCGAAGAAAGGATCTGATTGTTGCAACGGCGCCTGGAACGCTTGGATCGCGGCATCAAGGTGCGCGCTGAGGATGTTTTCGCCCTGTGTTCGTGGCGTGAAATGCTCTATTTGCTCTCACCGAGGCTGATTCCCATACTGGGTTTTCTTGTCTTGCCCCTTGTGCTGAGCAACTACTGGCAGAAGGTGCTGCTATCGGTCGCCGTATTCGCCCTGCTCGCCCTGAGCTGGGACATCCTTGCCCAGACGGGCATGATCTCGCTTGGCCAGGCGCTCTTCTTTGGTCTTGGCGCCTACTGCTCCGGAATCCTCAATCACGCTTTCGGATTTCACCCCCTGCTTGCCCTTCCGGCGGCAACGATTCTGGGGGGCCTGATGAGCACCGCATTCCTCCTGCCTGTACTCAGGCTGCGGGGCATTTATTTTTCAATGGTGACCCTCATAATCCCCCTCATGCCGGTCCGTATCGTCGAAGCCACCAAAATTTTCGGCGGCACCGAGGGACTCAGCGGCATAACCCCTCTGCCGTCCAAATGGGTCGAACTCTATCTTATAGTGGCGGTGCTGCTGGCGGCGCTTTTCGGCCTCAGGCGCCTGATGAACTCAGACTATGGACTGGTGCTCAAGGCGATCCGGGATAATGACCGCTCGGTGACCAATGCCGGCATCAACATCTATTGGTTCAAGGCCCAGGCGCTGTTTATCGCCGGATCGATCGCCGCGCTGGCCGGGGCATTCATGACCCACGTATATATGTTTGTGGGCATGCCCGTATTTGCGCTGGATTATTCAATACTTCCAATAGCCGCTGCGGTGGTGGGCGGTCCGGGGACGCTGGCCGGCTCCGTTCTGGGCGCAGTTATTTTGGTGCCTCTGTCCGAAGCCCTGCGCGGGATTGGCGGCCTTCGCATCGTCTTCTACGGGTGTTTCCTGGTTGTGTTCATTGTGGGCCTGCCCGAAGGGATTTTCCATTACATTCAGCGCAAGTACCACCAGTTCGAAAGATGGGTGGAGGTGGAGTAATGGGAGCAGGGACCATTCTCAGGGTCAATTCACTCTTTAAGAACTTCGGCGGAATCCAGGCCATAACGGACCTGAGCTTCGATCTGGCCCAGGGGGAATTGTTGGGCCTCATCGGGCCGAACGGTTCCGGAAAGACCACGGCGGTTAACCTGATAACCGGCTTTGTTAAACCATCCAGAGGTGAAATCATCTACCGGGGCCGGTCCATAGCGGGCATGGCGCCCTATAAGATCGTGCGGCTGGGGATATCCCGCACTTTCCAGATGGTAAAGCCCTTCTATCAACTTCCGGCCTACAAGAACATGATCATTCCGCTCTACTCTCCCAGGGCGGGGCAGCTGGCCGGCGGCCGCTTCGGAGATCGAGACGCCGTGGCCCTGGACTATCTCGAAGATGTCGGTTTCGAGCGCGACTCCAACGTGGCTTACAAGAGCGCAAGCGTTCTTCCTCAGGGTTATCTGAAGCGGCTCGAACTTGCCAAAGCGATGGCCCTGAAGCCCGACCTGATTATTCTGGACGAACTGTTTTCCGGCCTGAGCCTCGCTGAGGTGGCCAGCATCATTCCGATAATTGAGAAGCTCCGTGCCGAGGGCAAGACCATTATCATGATCGAGCACCGGTTGAAAGAGCTGTTCCGGATCGCCGACCGGGTCGTGGTGCTGAATTACGGGCGCAAAATTGCGGACGGCCCTCCGGGCCTGGTTACGCAGACCGAGGAAGTGAGGAAGGCATACCTTGGAGCGGAGGATTGACACACGCAGGTCAGGCGCAGGGCATAGCTTTATCTTACGCGCCTGTTTCGCTCAAGGCATGCGGCAGGATACCGACGCGCAGGAAGTTTTGGCATGACCGACGATAACGAAAAGGCGGGTGTAAACGGCCCGGAAGTTCTGCTCGAAGTGCGGGAACTCATGGTGTTTTTCGAAAATGCCCTTGCCGTCAACGGACTGAGCTTGGAGGTGCATGCCGGGGAAATAGTAGCGATAATCGGTCCCAACAGCGCCGGCAAGACCACCCTTATGAATGCGCTCTCCGGACTCATCATCGACATGCGAACCAAGGAGAAGCGCAGGGGCGGCGAGCGTATCAGCATGTACGGCCGGATCTTTTTCAGGGGGGAAGACATTACGGAAACCCCACCCAGCGAGCGCGTAAGAAAGGGCATAGTGCTGTCGCGCGAGCGGCACCCGATCTTTCCGGAGAGCAGCGCTCTCGAGAATTTGAGGATTGCAGGCTATATGAGGTCTCGATCTGAGGTCAAAGAGACCATCGGGTATATTTTTAAGCTGTTTCCGCATCTGGCCGAGGTGAAATTCAGAAAGGCAGGCCTCATGAGTGGGGGCGAGCAGCAGATGCTCGCCATTGGAATGGCCCTTGTGGCACGGCCGGGGCTGCTGCTTTTGGATGAACCGCTTCTGGGCCTGAGCCCGCTTATACAGCGGGCGCTTATGGAGGCAATCGTCAGCCTGAAGCTGCACTATAACATCACGGTCCTGTTGAGCGAGCAATTCGCGCGGCCTGTTCTGCCGGTGATCGACAGGGGGTATGTGGTAGAGAACGGAATGCTCGCCCTGAGCGGCACGGGCAGGGAATTGATGGAAAACCCGGAGATTCAATCAGCCAATTTCGGGATTTAGGCGGGGTTAGCGGGGTTGCGTTCAAAATGATACATTTTCGGAGGGCATACAGCACCCCCTACGAAGGGTTGAGGTGCAGGGGTTAATCCCCATAAGCGCTTAAATAAAGGGAAACGACCACCCTTGACAAGCCAGGCTGCCGCCGAGGACAGGAGCAAATCCCCCTTATCTAAAGGGGGATTTAGGGGGATTTAAAGAGTATCTAACGGCTTAGCGATTAAAACCCCTGCCCCCCTTTACGAAAGGGGGGTAAAGTAGTCTCTCTCTTGCCTTTTGGCAGCTTATTTGAGCGATTATGGGGTTAATCCCCGCCCGTCTTGAACGCAACCTGGTATTAGACAGGGTTAACAGGGTTAAAAAAGAAATAAATAAAAGCAACAATGACGGACCCGAGCGCACAATCGATCTTTTCTGTCTTTGCCCAGACCGCTGAGAAACGAAGCAACCATACAGCAGTGGTTTATCTGGGCACCCGGTATTCCTACCGGCGTCTTATGCAACACGCGGAAACCTTTGCTTCGTCCCTGGCGGGGATCGGGGTGGCCCCCGGCGCCAAAGTGATGCTCTATATCCCGAACGGCGTCCAATGGGTTGTGGCTTGGCTGGGAATACAGCGGCTCGGCGCGATCGCCGTGCCCATTACACCGATATACACGCCTCGCGATATCACCTATATCGCCAACGACTGCGGCGCGGAAACCATCATCTGTTCGGACACCAATTTCGGCTACGTTACGGCCGCGCTGCCCGAGACATGCTTAAAGCAGGTTATCTTCTCCAGGATGGCGGATCTTTTGCCAACCTGGAAAGGGGCCTTCGGCTGGCTGCTCAATGTGGTGCCAAGGGGCAGGACGGTGCGCGGCGCCAACACGCATTCGCTGAGCAGCCTGATAGCTGCCCGCCGCCGAAATCCGCTTCCGGAAATAAATCAGCGCAAAGGCGCCGATATTGCCGAGATATTGTACACGGGGGGAACCACCAGGCACCCCAAAGGCGTACCGATCTCGCACATCTTCTTTTTGGTTTCCGTAGACGAACAGATCCGCACAAGCAGTCCTCTGATTCCCCCTCAGGAAAACGTGGTGCTGGGAAACGCTCCACTATTCCATATCCTGGGCCAGGCATGCGGACTGGCGACCCTGCTGGTGGGCGGGACCCTGATCGTGTTGCCCCGCATAAATCTCGATGCCGCTTTCGACGCAGTCGAGCGTTTTCGGGCCAGGTCCATGATCGGCGTGCCGGCGCTCTATCGCATGATCCTCGATCACTCGCGCCTGGACCAGTACGACCTCAGCTCTCTCGAATACTGCTTCTGCGGCGGCGACGTATTGCCCGTGGAAACGGGACGGCGCTGGCAGGAAAAATTCGGGCAGCCGATCCGGCAAGGGTACGGGGCAACGGAAACCTGCGGCGGAGTGACCATGTGCCCGGTAGATGTCGAGTGCCCTCCGAAAAGCGTCGGAAAAGTTGTGTTAAGCAAGAAGGTAAAGATCGTGGACCCCCTGAGTCTGGAAGATGTGGCCGTGGGGGAACCCGGCGAGCTTCTGGTTTCATCAACCGACATGGTGAAGGCCTACCTCAACAGGCCGGAGGAAACCGAGGAATCGTTCGTTCAAATCGACGGCCTTACCTGGTACCGCACTGCGGACATCATGAGCATGGATTCCGAAGGCTATCTCTACTTCGTGGACCGCACGATCGACACCATCAAGCATAAAGGCTATCGAGTTTCCGCCTCGGAGATCGAATCGGTTCTCCAGGAGCACCCGGCGGTGATGGCTACGTGCGTGGTGGGTGTGCCTGACAAAAATGTCGGGCAACGGATCAAGGCTTACGTGGTGCTGAAGGAAGACATCAAGGGAATCACCGGATACGACCTCATAAAGTGGTGCAGGAATAACCTGCCTTCCTATAAGGTGCCCCACTATATAGAATTCCGGGATATGCTACCCAAATCGAAAGTGGGAAAGCTCCTTCGCCGGGAGATCAGGGAGGAGGAAAAGCGGCGCAAGGAGGTATGACGCCAATTGGCGTTCAAGATGGATGTCCCGGGAGGGCATACATCGCGCGACGCATTCGCTGCGCTCCCCCTCCCCCACGTAGGGTTGAGGTGCAAGGGTTTACCCCCGCCCGGTCTTGAATGCAAATTGGTCTGACACCTTTTGAATTGCCGATTTTCAATAACAGAATTCCATAAGAGGAGAAGGAAATGAAAAGGAGTTTGAAGCTGTATTTGCCGCTGTTGAGCCTGTCCATACTTATTCTTTCAACCGCTGCGCGGGCCGGTGTTTACCTGGAATCCGAAGTGACGACCAGGGGAATCCCAAACAGGCCTGACGAGACCAGAATCCAGAAATCCTATTACACTACCGGGGCTTTTCGGATCGAAACCGGCAGCGGCCACATTATGATCATGAACTTCAATACTATGACCTGGTATCGATTAGATCCCGCCTCGAAGACGTACAGTGAAATGAAACTCAACGAACTTGCGGACAAAATGCCGAAAATGAACCCCGA
>Ga0187771_10000067_pt1 | contig 46853 bp, 46 predicted proteins | sample 0116_SJ02_MP15_1_FD_133139 | JGI IMG/M metagenome (GOLD analysis project Ga0187771, IMG submission 133139) | Tropical peat soil microbial communities from peatlands in Department of Meta, Colombia - 0116_SJ02_MP15_10_MG | ecosystem: Environmental > Terrestrial > Soil > Wetlands > Peat | place...
CTGGAGCTCGACCTCGGTGGCGGTCAGTAGCCGACCGCCCCGTCGATCCGTTCCCGGATCAGGTCGGCGTGGCCGTTGTGGCGGGAATACTCCTCGATAAGGTGGACGAGGATCCAGCGCAGCGAGACCTCCCGGCCTGTCCGCTGGCGCCCCGTGTCATCCAGGCCCCTGGCCGCCACGATCTCACGGGATCGGCCGCACTCGGCTCGCCAGGCGGCCATGGTGGCGTCCAGGTCGGCCCCGTCGATGTCGTCGAAGTCAGCGTCGGGATCCGCCTCGGAGCTGTAGAGGTCGGGCACCTCCTCCCCCATCAGCGTCCGCCGGAACCAGCCGCGCTCCACCTCGGTCAGGTGGCGGACCAGTCCCAGCAGCGACAGCTTGGAGGGCGCCGCTGCGCGGATTCGCAGCTGCTCGACCGACAGGCCTTCGCACTTGCGGGCCAGGGTGGCACGCTGCCAGTCCAGGAACGAGACCAGGGTGGTGCGCTCGTCGGCGACCCGCGGCAGGCTCTCGTAGTCAGCGGTCACGGGCGTTCATCCAGGTTCCCGGATCCTGGCGTCACCGACGGCGTTCGAGGCTCAGGTCCTGCGCCCCCCGCGCGCTGGGAGGCGGGGGCGGCGGGGGTGGCGTGGCCGGAAGCTCGCCGCGCGATTCCCCGGCCTGGCCGTCTTTCCGGGTGCCGCCCAGCATCCTCTGGAATATGAACTGGAGGACCAGCGGCAGCAAGATGGCGAAGACCCCGGTCAGGAAGGTGGTCGCGTTGGGCAGGTTGGCCTCGTTGGAGAGGCCGATGTAGCAGAAGAGGGCGGTCACGAACGAGGCGGCGATGATCACCGACATCCCGCCGATCAGCACCATGTCCTGGTTGATCTCCGACGCCAGGGCGTGCTCGCTGAAGCGGCGTTGGAAGAGGCGGTAGATCTTGAGGCCGATCCAGCTGTTCAGCATCATCCCGCTGACGAAGGCGAGGATTGCGATGGTCCAGCGAAAGGCGGCCAGGTGCCTCTCGATGAAGACTGCGATGTTGACCACGATCAGGCCGACCGGGGTGACGGCGCCCAGCACCGGGATCAGCCAGCGGCGGAGCCGGCTGGGGCGCCGCCGAAGCGGGAGGGACAGAGACGGACGCCCGGGGAATCGAGCCATCGCCCGCTAGCGTAGGCTTTCGCGGGCCAGTTGAAACGCCGGAGTGGCGCGGCTGCCGCATCGGTCCGTCTACTGGCAAGGCGCACTGGGCACTGGCACAATCAGCCCCGTGTCGGAGGTCTCCGATCTCGAGCAGGCGGTGGCTGACGCCGTCGAGACGCTGACCGCGCCTGCCGATGCCCATCCGGGCAGCGCCAGGCTGGTGGGCCTCGCGGGCGAGGGGGCGGTCAGGGCATTGCGGCGGTTCCAGGCGCACCCGGCATCCCGCCGCCCCGGTGAGGGCGGCCCCGACCCTCTCAAGGAGCTCCGCCACGACGTGAGAGCGGCGGCCCAGACCGTGCTGGCGGAGCTGGAGCTGATTGCGCTGGGCTGGCCCTCCTGGGACGACAGCACCCGTGACGGGATGCTCGGCGAGCTGGCCGACGCCTGCCGGCTTCTCGACGGGCTGGTGGACCGCTGCGTCGGCGACGGCGAAGCGGGTGTCGGGCCTCCCCCCGAGGCCGGTGGTCCAGCCTGAGCTTCCCCACCAGGGCGGCCGTGAGAGTGCCCGCAGCTTGGAGAGCGTCAACCGGAGTGGTGGCACCGGGACGCGGATCGGGCCGCGGCCCTGGCCGCGATCCCGCCCGCCTCAGGTGCCGATCTGGTCTGCGGTCACAGTTCCCAGCCGGCCGGCCCGGTAGTCCTCGAAGGCCTGGACAAGCTCGTCCCGGCGGTTCATCACGAACGGCCCGTAGGCTGCGACCGGCTCCCGGATCGGCTCGCCGCCAAGGACCAGCGTGTCCAGAGCCGGGGCGCGGCTCTCCTGATCCGGCGACGCTGACAGGGTCACCCAGTCGCCGGGGCCGAGCACCGCGAGCTGGCCGGTTCGAACCGGCACGCGACGCTCTCCCACGGCTCCCTCGCCCGAGAGCACATAGACCAGAGCATTGAAATCGCGGCGCCAGGGCAGCTCGAGCATCGCTCCCGGCGTCAGGGTGGCATGGACCATGGCCATCGGGGTGTGGGTAACCCCGGGGCCCTGGTGGCCGTCGACGTCGCCGGCTATCACTCGCACCAGGCTCGCCCCATCAGCCGAGGAGACTAGGGTCACTCGCTGGGCGCCGATGTCCTGGTAGCGGGGTGGAACCCACTTCTTGGCGGCGGGCAGGTTGACCCAGAGCTGGATCCCGTGGAACAGCCCCCCGCTCGCCACCAGCTCCTCGGGAGGCTGCTCGATGTGCAGGATGCCGGCACCGGCGGTCATCCATTGGGTGGCGCCGTTGGTGATGAGGCCGCCGCCGCCGGTGGAGTCCCGGTGCCGGAAGGTGCCGTCGATCATGTAGGTGACGGTCTCGAAACCGCGGTGGGGATGCCAGGGAGTCCCCTTGGGCTCGCCGGGCGCGTACTCGACCTCTCCCATCTGGTCCATGTGGACGAAGGGGTCGAGCTGGGCCAGGTCCACGCCGGCGAAGGCGCGCCGCACCGGGAAGCCCTCGCCCTCGAGCCCGGACGGGGCCGAGGTCACGGAGACGACCGGACGGGCGATCGATACGGTCCGATCGGGGGTGGAAACACGGGGCAGGACGAGGAGGTCGGGGACGCTGACGGCGGGCATGGGCTCTCCCGGGTCGGGTGGGTGCTGCTCGCAGGGTATACCCCAGATCGTTGCTCGGTCAACCATCTCGCCGCCCCAGGCCGATGGGATACTCCGGGCGTGACGGTGGAGCGGGCCCGGCGGTCGCGGCAACCTCTGGAGGGGGTGATCCTGGGCGACAACCTCGAGGTCCTGAGCCGGCTTCCCGATGGCTGCCTCGACCTGATCTACATCGACCCGCCCTTCGGCAGCAGGCAGCGACGCCGCCTGGCCTCGATCCGGACGGGGGACGGGGAGCAGACCAGGGTGGGCTTCGGCGGGCGCACCTATCGCTGGAGGACGGTCTCGGTCCACGAGTACCGGGACGACCTGGACCTCGACGCCTACCTGGCTTTCCTGGCCCCCCGGCTGACCGAGATGCACCGCGCGCTCGCCCCTCGGGGGTCGCTCTACATCCACCTCGACCACCACGCCGTCCACCACGTCCGGCTCCTGCTCGACAGCATCTTCGGCGCAGACCGGTTCCTCAACGAGATCATCTGGGCCTACGACTACGGCGGCCGATCCCGCGACCGTTGGGCGCGCAAGCACGACAACATCCTCTGGTACGCGCGGTCGGCGAGCTGGGTCTTCAACCGTGATGCGGTCGACCGCATTCCCTACCTGGCACCCGGGCTGGTGGGGCTGGAGAAGGCGGCACGCGGCAAGCTGCCCACCGACGTGTGGTGGATGACGATCGTGCCCACCAGCGGCAGCGAGCGCACCGGTTACCCAACCCAGAAGCCGCTGCGGCTGCTGGAGCGGATCGTCGCGGCATCCAGCAACCCCGGCGATCTGGTCGCTGACTTCTTCGGCGGCTCAGGCACCACCGCGGTGGCAGCGGCGCGGCTGGGCCGGCGCCACCTCATCGTCGACACCAACCCCGAGGCGGTCCGGATCACCGAGATGCGGCTGGCCGCGGTGTCCAAGGCGGTTCTCGACCCGGTCAAACCCCAGGGTCACGAGATCGGGTGAGGACTGCTCCGTTGAGCACAGCCACCGAACCGAAAGCCGTCGAGCCGTTCGTGGTCATGGCCAAGCCCGTCGGCCCGGTGTGCAACCTGGCCTGCGAGTACTGCTATTACCTGTCCAAGCGAGCCCTCTTCCCGCGTGGTGAGCGCTTCCGGATGAGCGGCGAGGTCCTGGAGGCCTACGTCCGCTGCTTCATCGCAGCGAGCCCCGGCCCGATCGTCCATTTCGTCTGGCACGGCGGGGAGCCGACCCTGGCCGGGATCGACTTCTACCGCCAGGCGCTGGAGCTGCAGCGCCGTCACCTGCCCGAGGGCTGGACCTGCCTCAACAACCTGCAGACCAACGGGACGCTGCTGGACGACGACTGGTGCGGCTTCCTTGCCGAGCACCGCTTCACCGTCGGCCTGAGCATCGACGGCCCCGCTCGGCTCCACGACGCCGGCCGGCCGGACCGTCGGGGACGGCCCAGCCACCGCCGGGTGATGGAGGGGATGCGCGCCCTCCGGGCCCACGGCATCGAGCCCGACATCCTCTGCACCCTCAACGCGCGGACGGCGGCCGCACCCCTCGAGGTGTACCGCTTCTTCGTCGAGCAACGGGTGCGATGGCTGCAGTTTCTGCCCGTGCTCGCCCGCGACCGGGCCGGCACTCCCTCCGCCTGGTCGGTGTCCCCGGAGGCGATGGGCACCTTTCTGTGCACCGTCTTCGACGAGTGGATCCGCCACGACGTCGGCAGCCTGGGGGTGCAGAACTTCCTCGAACCTCTGCTGGTGGTGAGCGGCAGGCCCGCCAACCTCTGCATCATGTCGGAGACCTGCGGCCGCGCCCTGGCCCTCGAGCACGACGGCAGCGTCTACTCCTGCGACCACTTCGTGGATGCCGGACACCGCCTCGGCAGCGTCGTCGACGCCGATCTCGGAACCCTCGTCGAGGGACATCGCCAGACCGCATTCGGAGCTGCCAAGCGCGATTCGCTGCCGCCCGGATGCCTGCGCTGCCAGGTCGGATTCCTCTGCCGCGGTGGCTGTCCCAAGGATCGGTTCTGGGCGAGCCCCGGCGGCGGTCCGCCTCTCAACGGGCTGTGCGGCGGCTATTACGCCTTCTACAGGCACGCCCTCCCCCACCTCGAGCGCATGGCCGCGCTGAGCCGCGCCGGACGACCGGTCACCCAGATCATGAGCGAGCTCGAGGCTGAGGAGGCCGAGGAGCGCCGGCGCTGGCGGAACGCCTCGCGCAACGACCCCTGCCCCTGCGGCAGCGGGTTCAAGTACAAGCGCTGCTGCCTGCCCGCCCGGCGGGACTGATCGGCTGTCCCGGGGTCAGTGGCTGAAATCGAGGACGAGCCGGCCCCGGACTCCGCCCGCCGCGAGCAGCCGGTGAGCCTCCGCCGCCTGCTCCACGGGAAGCACCCGGGCCACCCGCAGGGTGAGAGCGCCGGCCTCGGCCAGCTCGCGGAGGCGGTCCAGCGCGGCGGTGTTCCGGGCCTCGCGGATCACCTGGATGGGATGGACCCGGATGTCCCTGCCCACCTCGCCGCTCCAGCCTCGGAGGGTGACCAGCACGCCCCCGCTCCGAATCGCCGCGGCAACCCGCTCGTTGAGCAGGGCACCGTCGGCCACGCCATCGACCCCCTCCGGGACCAGGGCTCGGATCCGCTCGGCCAGGTGATCTCCTCGCGTCACCACCTCGTCGGCGCCGAGCCGCCGCACCAGGTCCTCATCCACCGGCGACGCATCGGCGATCACCCGCGCCGCCGCCACCTTGGCGAGCTGGATCACGTACCCGCCGAAGGCGCCCGCCGCCCCGGTCACCGCCAGCGTCTGGCCCTCCGACCGGCCCAGGCGCTCCATGGCCAGCGAGGCGGTGAGCCCGTTCATGGGCAGGGTCGACGCCTCCGCGAAGCTGGCTCCCGCCGGGATCCGCGCCACCGACTCGGCTGGGACGACGACCTCCTCGGCGTAGGCGCCACCATGGGAACGCGACGCCGGTACCACGATCGCCATCACCGCGTCCCCCACCCGCCAGCCGTGCACACCCGCCCCGACGGCGCTGATCGTTCCGGCGGCATCCATGCCGGGGACGTGGGGAGGTGAGAGGCCCCGGAAGCGCTGCGGAGGCAACCCGGAGCGGAACGCCAGGTCGGTGGGATTGACGGCGGCGCAGCGGACGCTGATGCGCACCTCTCCCGGGCCGGGCCACGGCTCGGGCAGCTCCACGACCCGAAGCGCCTCCGGGCCGCCGAACTCGACGACGCCGACCGCTCGCACGGCGAGAGCATGGCGCAGTGAAGCCGCCCCCTGCCTGGCGGCGCTCGCCCGATCGGCGGTGGCACGCGGGGGCACCCGGTTCCCCTAGGATTCCGCCAACCGCCCGAGGCGGCCCGCTCAGGCTGCGTCACGAGCCCTGCGCCCGCCCCACCCACCGAGGAAGCCATCGATGCGCTGGAGCCTTCCCGTCTCCGAGCTCCCCACCACCTGGTTCAACGTGCTGCCCCGGCTCAAGGAGCCGCTGGCGCCACCCCTCCATCCGGCGACCCGTGAGCCCGCGGGTCCCGATGACCTGGCCCCGCTCTTTCCCATGGCCCTGATCGCCCAGGAGGTGTCGACCGATCCCTACATCGACATCCCCGGCGAGGTGCTCGACGTCCTCCGGCTGTGGCGGCCGACACCGCTCATCCGCGCCGAGCGTCTCGAGAAGGCCCTGGGGACGCCGGCCAGGATCTACTTCAAGGACGAGTCGGTCTCGCCGGCGGGCTCCCACAAGCCCAACACCGCGGTGCCCCAGGCCTTCTACAACAAGCAGGAGGGGGCCTCGCGGCTGACCACCGAGACCGGCGCGGGCCAGTGGGGAAGCGCGCTCGCGTTCGCCTCCGCCTTCTACGGGCTGGAGTGCAAGGTCTACATGGTGCGGACCTCCTACAACCAGAAGCCCTACCGCCGGGTCCTGATCGAGACCTGGGGCGGCTCGGTCGTCCCCTCGCCGGTCGACCAGCCCGAGCACCCGGGGACCCTGGGGATGGCGATCAGCGACGCGGTGCGGGACGCCGTCTCACGCGCCGACACCCACTATTCGCTGGGGTCGGTGCTCAACCATGTGCTGCTCCATCAGACCGTGATCGGCCAGGAGGCGCAGGCCCAGCTCAAGCTCGCCGGGGAGGACCACCCCGACGTGGTGGTGGCCTGCTGCGGCGGTGGTTCCAACCTCGGTGGGATCAGCCTTCCCTTCGTCCCCGACGAGAGGGTGCGCCTCGTGGCTGCGGAACCGTCCGCGTGCCCGACCCTGACCCGGGGCCGCTACGAGTACGACTTCGGGGACACCGCCGGGCTTACCCCGCTGCTCCTCATGTACACCCTGGGCCACGACTTCGTGCCGCCCTCGATCCACGCCGGCGGCCTGCGCTACCACGGGGACTCCCCGATCATCTGCAACCTGGTGCACTCCGGCCGGATGGAGGCCGTCGCCCACCCCCAGTCAGCCACCTTCGACGCAGCGGTCCAGTGGGCCCGCACCCAGGGCACCATCCCCGCCCCCGAGACGGGCCACGCCATCCGGGCGGTCATCGACGAGGCCCTCAAGGCCAAGGAGGAGGGCAAGGAGCGGGTGATCCTCTTCAACTATTCGGGCCACGGGCTCCTCGACCTGTCGGCCTACGACGACTACCACGGTGGGAGGCTGTCGGACTGAGGGCCCCGGGGAGAAGACCAGCCAGTGGGTGACCGCGGCACGATCCGGGTAGGTGTCGCGGGTGGGCAGGCGGGTTACGGGCCACGAGCCGGCCCGCGTCGGTGGACCGCCCGGGACAGGAGGTTTGATTCGAGGGCCGGGGCTGGGTACCATGGGATCGACAGGCGGCCGCTTCGCGGCCGCCCGCAATGCACACGAGGGGCCGTATGGATTCGACGGGATCGTGGGTCGCGTGATGGCGGGCCGAGCCCCGGGCTCGTAAAACCGGGAAACCAATACGTGCGAATGACGCACCTGCTCTCGCCCTCGCCGCGTAAGCGGTAGAACGAGAAAAAGCTCAGGCTGCGGCCTGACGTCGACCCTCTCCTCGACCGCGGGGGAGGGAGCCGACGTTAATACCAGCGGGCTCGCCGGCCGGCGGCGTCACGGCGCCGGTCGGGACATCCACCGTGACTGGCTCCCGACGAGCCCGGTCCCAGGGCGCGCCGGGGGCGAGAGCAAAACCGGGACTACGCTCGTAGAGGTCACGCGGAACTCGGTTTCGCACGCGGGTTCGATTCCCGCCGGCTCCAAGTTCTCGTCCAATGTGTCCAGATCATCGTCGAAGACATGGCCTCATCGCGTCGATACCAGCTGGAGAGACCTGGAGGACGAGGATGGACGCAGACGAGAACCTGGGCACGCGGGTGATCCTGGAGAACGACCGGATCCGCGTCTGGGAGCACCGGATACCCGCCGGGCAGACGGGGCATCTCCACCTGCATCGCCGCCCCTATCTCTCGGTCGTGATCACGGGGGGACGCGGCCAGACGGTGGGACCGGATGGGGCCAAGCTCGACAGCTTCCAGCTGCATCCCGGCGATGCCCTCTGGTACGGAGCCGATCATCTGCCCGAGACCCACGCCTTCAGGAACGACGGCGATCACGACGTGATGCTGGTCACCACCGAGCTGCTGGCTTGACCACCCCGACCGCCGGGGAGAGGCGGCGGGAGCCGGGATGGCAGCGATGAGGACGTTCACCCTCGAGCCGGACAGCGAGTTCTCGCTCGCCGCCGCGGCGAGCTTCGGCTTCGGCCCCAACACCGGCCGGCCCAAGCCTGACGGTGCGGAGATGCGGCTCGCCTTCGTGACCGACGACCTCGAGCGACACGCCGGGGTCCAGCTTCGCCAGCGCGACGGGGGCAGCATCTCCGGTTCCGTCGACAGCGCCGCGGATCTCGATGTGGTCGTGGAACAGGTGCGGCGGATCCTCTCCCTCGACCAGCCCGGCGACCAATGGCTCGGTGTCGGCGAGCGAGACCTCGTGATAGGCCGCCTCCAGAGGGAGCTCCCCGGCCTGCGCCCGGTCCTCTTCCACTCTCCCTACGAGGCGGCCGCGTGGTCGATCCTCAGCGCGCGCCGCCACCGAACCCAGGCCGCGGCGCTGCGCACCCGCATCAGCGCGACCCTGGGCCGCAGCTTCCGGCTCGACGGCGAGGACGTCCACGCCTTTCCCACGCCGGCGCAGCTCCTGGGGGCGAGCTCCATCCCGGGAGTGGATCCAGCCCGGCTGGAGCGCCTGGATGGGGTCGCCCGAGCCGCGCTGGAGGGAAGGCTCGACGCTCGCACCCTCCGCGAGATGCCGCCGGAGGCCGCCCTCGGCGAGCTGCAGCGCCTGCCCGGCGTCGGACCAACCTACGCAACCCTGATCCTGCTTCGTTCCACCGGGGCCGCGGATGCCATGACCTACGCGGAGCCGCGCCTCGGCAGCTACGTCGCCCACCTCTACTCGCTCGGCCACCCGGAGGCGTCCCGGGAGGAGCTGGCTCAGATCTCCGAGGGATGGAGGCCGTTCCGAACCTGGGCGGCGGTCCTCATCCGGGTCGCGGGGGACCGGGCCGGCCTGCCCGGGTCAGCCTTCCGAAGCGGTCACCCATGACAAGCAGAGCGGCAGGGCCCTGACCTGTCGCTCAGGCGGCAGCCTCGTCGGCACCCGCGGTTCGGCGCCGCTCCTCCACCGGCACCCGGGTCCGGATGCCGGGAACCACGAACCCGAAGAGCCCGGCCGCCACCGCGAGGGCCGCCCCGACAGCGAGGCCCAGCCCGAAGCCGCCAGTGAGTGCAGATGGCATGGGATGGTGCTGCGAAGCGAGCAGCGCCGCCCGGTCCGCAGCGAGGGTGGCCAAGGCAGCTAGTCCCAGCGAGCCCCCGACCTGGCGGCTGGTGTTGACCAGGCCGCTGGCCAGGCCCGCCTGCTGGCGGGGGACGCCGGCGGTGGCGGCGACCGTGATCGCCGGGAAGCTCAGGCCGGCGCCGAACGTCAGCAGGGTCCCGGGCAGGAGGACCGCCGCCCAGATCGCCGGCGAAACCGCGATCTGGGCCAGCCAGAGCAATCCGGCGGCCATCACCAGTGGCCCCCCGATCAGGAAGGGTCTAGCCCCCAACCTCGGGATGAGGCGCGAGCTCAAGGTCGACCCCACCACGATGGCCAGGGTTTGCGGCAGGAAGCTCAGCCCGGCCTCGAGCGGTGTCATCCCCCGGACGCTCTGCAGGTACAGCGACTGGAAGTACCAGACCGCGAAGAGGGCGGCCCCCAAGCCGAACGCGACCAGGTTTGCTCCGGTGATCGACCGGGAGGCGAAGATCCTGAGCGGCACCAGGGGCGCGCGGGCCAGCCTGGCCTCGATGAGGACGAAGACCGCCAGCAGCACCACGGCAAGGGTGAAGGCGGCCACGACCTCCGGCGATCCCCAGCCCACCGCCTGGGTGCGGGCGATGCCCCAGGCGACGGCCACCAATCCCCCGGTCACGGCGATGGCCCCGGCGACGTCGAGGTGGCGGCGAGCCTGCGTATCCCCGAAGGACTCGCCCACGGCCAGGGCGGCGGCGGTCAGCACCAGCAGGCCGACCGGAAGGTTGACGAAGAACACCCAGCGCCAGCTCAGAAACTGGGTGATGATCCCGCCAAGCAGAGCACCCGATGAGGCCCCGGCCGCGGCGACGGCGCTCCAGATCCCCAGGGCCCTGGCTCGGGAGCGCCCCTCGGGGTAGGTGGCGATGAGGATGGTCAGGGTCGCCGGCGTCAGCACCGCCCCACCGAACCCCTGGAGCGCCCGGGCCGCGACCAGCTCCCACTGGTTGGCCGCCAGGCCGTCGGCCAGGCTGGCCAGGCAGAAGAGGGCGAGGCCGGCCAGCAGGATGCGACGCCGTCCGAAGAGGTCGGCGGCCCGGCCGGCGAGCAGGAGGAAGCCGGCGAAGGTCAGCGCATAGGCGTTGACAACCCACTGGAGCCCGCTGGTCGAGAAGCCCAGGTCGGAACGGATCGATGGAAGTGCGACGTTCACCACCGAGACGTCGAGCAGGACCATGAACTGACCCAGGCAGACCAGAAGCAGGACCAAGCCCGACGTGGCGCGCAGGCGGGGAGCCCCCGCCGGCCTGTCGAAGCGCTGGGGCGCTGGCTTCCGGCCGTTGCTCGCGTGCCCTCTCCCGATCTTCCGTCCCACCATCTCGCGCCGCCTCCTGCGCTCTGCTATAGTTCGATGCAGATCGTACCACAATAATTCGATGATCGTCAAACAATCGGGTGAGCTGGACACCGCGGATCCGGGGGCGATCACCGCCCTCTGCGGCCCGGCCCAGCTACCCGCTCCCCCCCAGCTCCACCCAGGCGTGGCCGGCGTCCTCCAGGCGCTTGCCGACCCGATGCGGCTTGCCATCGTGCGGCGCCTGGCGGCGGGCACGGAATGCCCATGCGGGGCTCTGGGGCTGCCGATCAGCAAGTCGACGCTGAGCCATCACCTCCATGTCCTCCGTGCCGCCGGGATCGTGGTGCAGCGTGAGGAGGGCACCCGCCGGATGACCAAGCTGGATCGGGCAGGCCTGGATCGCCGCTTCCCCGGACTGCTCGAGGCGGTGCTGGCCGCCCGCGATCCGGAGCTGCCGCCCACCGCCTGAGGTCCCCGGCCTCGGGCCGCGGCCGGCACCGGGGCTCTCGCCGGCGGCGCGACCGATCAGCCCAGGGTGGCCCCGACCCCCGGGGCCGGCTCAGCACCCGCCCAGAGCAGCGGCGAGCTGATCACCATGTCGGCGGTGGTGATGTTGGTGGCGAGGGCCACGTCGTGGACGTTGCAGATCCGGAGCAGGGTCTGGATGTCGGGGTCGTGGGGGTGCTTGTCGAGAGGGTCGACGATGAAGAGCACGGCGTCGATCTCTCCGGCGACCACCCGGCTGGCGATCTGCACATCACCGCCGACCGGGCCCGATTCGAGGACCTCGACCTGGAGACCCACCTTCTCACGCAGGAGACGCCCGGTGGTGGCGGTCGCCACCAGCGAGCAGCGCTGGAGAGTCCCTCGGTTGAAGGTGGCGAACGCGATCATGTCGGCCTTCTTGCCATCGTGGGCGATCAGCGCGAGACGCGGACGCCGGCCGGGATCCCGATCCGCTGGCCTGGGGTCCGCGGCTGCCGGCACGCGATCCTGGGTCATCGTTGCCCTCCCTGTCGCGGGGCGGCATGAGACCAGCCGAGCTGGTGACCGCACCGCCGGCTCATCATGCCCGATGCCATCGCTGCGGCGCCTCGCCGCGGCCACCCGTGTCCCGCCCCGGGTGGCGCCGCGGCTCACGAGGGTGCCGGCGAGGCCTCGTGCACCGGGGGTCCGGAGAGCAGCCTCGGCGTCCTCTCCACCAGCGCGAGCAGCTCCCCGTCCGTGTAACGCGGCCGGGTCACCGGCACCCAGGCGTTGCGGGAGAGGCTCGGATCCCAGGGGCAGACCGAGCGCATCCAGGCGAGGTAGTCCTGGATCCGGTCCGGATCGCTGGGATCCCGGCGCGTGTAATGGAAGACCTGGCAGTTGTGGATCTGGTCGCGGATGTCGGCCGGTGAGTGCAGCTCCACGTAGCGGTGCTGCGGGATGCGCTCGATCCTGACCCGGAATGCCCGCATCACCTCGCCGTGGCAGACGATGATCACCCGTTCCGCGGTGTGAGCCCGGCGCAGCGTGTCGAGGACGCGGTCGATGCGCAGAGACACCTCGGCGAGGGATTCCCCGCCCGGGGGTCGCCAGTAGAAGGCGTCGCGATCGCGCTCCTGCATCGCCTCCGGGAAGCGCCGGAACTGCTCATCTGTGGCGAGCGCGTCGAGCAGGCCGGCATCACGCTCCCGCAGGTAGAACTCGGTCTGCCAGAGCGCTCCGGGCAGCCCGAGCAGGGCAGCGGTCTCCATCGCTCTCACGTATTCGGAGGTCAGGTAGCGGTCGAAGCGCTCGCCGATGTCACGCTGGATCCATGCCCCGGCGATCCGCGCCTGCTCCCGGCCCAGGTCGGTGAGCCGGTACAGCGACGAGTGGCGTTCGCGGAAGGCGGGGGTGTAGGCGCTCTGGTCGCCGCGCTGATCCATCTGGTCGGCCAGGTTGCCCTCGGATTCACCGTGGCGAACGAGGAGCAGGTCCAGCGGCATCGCCATGCCGCCAACGTACCCCACGCGGCATGCCGCACGGGTCCGGCTGGGTTGCCCTGCCCCGGGACTCGGGTACCCTTGCCCCGGATGCCCAGTGTCCTGACCCGCTCCGGCGCCGACCCAGGGATCGGCCAGACCCTTCACGAGGTCGCGGTCGTGGGCTCCTTCAGCGGCCGGGACGGCCGGGAACGCGCCGAGGTCCAGCTCGACGAGCTGGAGGAGCTGGCCCGGACCCTGACGACCAGGGTGGTGGAGAGGAGCTCGATCCCAGTTCGGGAGCCGCACCCGGCCACCTTCTTCCGGGCAGGGGCGGTGGAGGCGCTGGGCGCGCGCCTGGTCGAGCTCGGTGGCCCCGCGGTGCTGGTCAACGATCAGCTGAGCCCGCGGCAGCAGCGCAACCTGGAGGAGGCCTGGGGCGTTCCGGTGCTCGACCGCACCGAGGTCATCCTGGCCATCTTTGCCCGGAGAGCCGTCACCGCCGAGGGGAAGATCCAGGTGGAGATGGCGCAGCTGGAGCACCTGCTGCCCCGCCTCGCGGGCGGCTGGACCCACCTCGAGCGGCAGCGAGGCGGCGTCGGGCTTCGAGGCGGCCCCGGCGAGACCCAGATCGAGGTCGACCGCCGGCTGATCCGCAACCGGATCGCCCGGCTTCGGCAGCGGCTGCAGGTGCTGGAACGGCAGCGCCGAACCCGTCGCCAGGCCCGAAGCGACGTCCCCCTGGCCGCCTGTGCCCTGGTCGGTTACACCAACGCGGGAAAGTCCACCCTCCTCAACCGTCTCACCAACTCCGAGGTGCTGGCAGACGACCTGCTCTTTGCCACCCTCGACCCGACCTCGCGGCTGCTCGGGCTGGCCTCGGGGCGGAGGGTCATCCTCACCGACACCGTCGGCTTCATCCAGGCTCTGCCCACCGAGCTGGTCTCTGCGTTCAACGCGACCCTCGAGGAGGTCCGCAGCGCCCACCTGCTGGCCCTGGTCGTCGACGTCTCCCACCCCGACTGCCAGGCTCAGCTCAGCACCGTCCTGGCGACGCTGGCCGAGATGGGCTGTGACCAACCGGCCCTCCTGGTGGTCAACAAGATCGATCGCCTCCAGAGGGATCGGCTCGAGGAGCTGACGGCCCGCCTCGAGGCGATCGCGGGGTGCCGTGGGCTTCAGATCTCGGCGACCCAGGGCACCGGGCTCAAGGAGCTGCGCGGGGCCGTCGACGCCCTGGCCGCGCGGGTCGTTCCCGAGACCCCGGCCAACCGCCTGGCCGGCCATGCCGCCGACAGCGGCTCCGACGAGACGGGGGGTGAGCGCGTCCCCGGCTACGCCACCGATCGGGATCGGGCCGCCAGCTAGGAAGACAGCGCTCGGGCCGTAGCGCGCTCCACCTCTCGCCTCGCGTCCCTCTCCGCCAGGGCCTGGCGCTTGTCCCAGAGCTTCTTGCCCCGGGCCACCGCCACCTCGCACTTGACCAGGTTTCCCTTCAGGTAGAGGCGGAGGGGCACCAGGGTGAAGCCGCCGAGGCGTGCCTTGGCGTCCAGGTAGTGGATCTCACGACGGTGGAGCAGGAGGCGGCGACGGCGCTCCGGCTCGTGGTTCTGGCGGTTGCCGCCCTCGTACTGGCCGATGTGGACCTGGAGCAGCCAGGCCTCGCCGTTCTCGATCCGCACGTAGCCCTCGCGGAGCTGGGCGCGACCGGCGCGGAGCGCCTTGACCTCGGTCCCAGTCAGCTCTATGCCGGCTTCGATGGTCTCCATGAGCTGGTACTCGTGACTGGCCTGCCGGTGACGGGCCAGCACCGGGTCGCGGGAACCTGCTTTCACGGGCATCTGCTTCGAATATCCTGACGCCCGAAAGCCAGGGATTGATTGGAGACCCGAATGGAGCCACTGGAAGTCGCGATCGCGCTGAGGGGCGACCGGCCCGAGGCCGCGGGCGCGATCCGGGAGGCGCTGGAGAGCTCCGACGTGTACTGCCTCGGCCAGCCGGCCGGCCACCTCGCCACATCCCAGCAGGGCAGCGAATCGGACCTCCTCCACTTCACCGTCGACGATGCGGCAGGGGTGGAGCGGGTGATGCTCCCCGTCTTCACCAGCACCGAGATCATGCGCGAGGCGCTGGCGCGCAACCCCGACTGGCAGTCGCTCTCGGTCCTGGTGGTCAAGGGAGGAGCACTCCTCGACCACGTCGACGAGGACGTCATCATCGTCATCAACCCCTGGTCCCGCCTCGAGTACCAGCTCCCACCGGCAACCCGCCAGCCACGCTGACCGCAGGGCGGGGCGCTGCTGCATCACGGGCAACCGCCCTGCTGGGTTACCGTCGGCCGCGCAGGAAGGCGGCCGCGGTCATCGACCGGCGGCCCGGCGGCTGGACCTGGTCCACCCGGTACAGGCCGACGGCGGCCCGCACCACCGCCGACTCACCCTCGATGGTGCAGACGGTGCCCGGCGGGGCTTCCACCGCTCCCGCGATCGCGCAGCCACGAAGCAAGCGCAGCCGGACGCCGGCCAGCTCCGCGCTGACCCCCGGCCAGGGGTCGAGGGCCCGCACCATGCGGTCCACCTCCTCGGACGAGCGCTCGGACCATTCGAGCAGCCCGTCCTCGCGGCTGAGCCGGGGAGCCAGGGTCACTCCCTCGGACGCCTGGGGAGTGGCCCGAGCGGTGCCGCGCTCAAGCGCGGCGAGGACCGAGACCAGCTCCTCGGCGCCGGCCACCGCCAGCTCCTCGGTGAGGGCCGGCGCCGTCGTCCGCTCGGCGATCGCGACCTGGCGGCAGGCGTAGAGCGGTCCGGTGTCGAGCCCGGCCTCCATCCGCATGATGCAGACGCCGGTCACCCGGTCACCGGCGAGGATCGCCCTGGCCACCGGTGCGGCTCCGCGCCAGCGGGGCAGCAGGGAGGCGTGGACATTGACTCCTCCGTGAGGGTGGGCCTCGAGGAGGGTCCGGGGAAGGATCTGACCGTAGGCCGCCACCACGAGAGCCTCGGCGTCAAAGCGGATGACCTCGGCGATCGCCTCGGCGGCCCGGATGCGGTCCGGCTGGAGCACGGGAATGCCGAGGCGCCGGGCGGTGTCCGCGACCGGCCGCGACGCGGGGCGCCCCCGGCTCCCCGGGCGGTCGGGCTGGGTGACCGCGGCAACCACCCGGTGGCGGTCGGCGCAGGCACGAAGGCTGGGCACCGCGAAGCCGGCGGTCCCGCAGAAGACGATGCGCACGGGTTGCCCAGGGTAGCGGTTTCACCGGAGGGAACCCGCTCCGCGTCATCATCCCCGGCAATGCTCTCCACCATCGCGAGGAGGACGGGAGGATGACCGGACCGCTGACGTCACCAGCCGCCGAGCCCGCGGTGCGCCGGATCTCAGTGGTCAAGGCGGGCGAGCAGGCGCGATACATCACACTCGAGACGATCTCAGCGCAGCGGGGCGCGCGCATCGAGCTGGCCTCCGGGCAGGAGCGGCTCGCGGTGGTCATGACCGGCCGGGTCAGGGTCAGCACCGACGGCCATCGCGAGCTGGGGACCGCGGGATGCCGGGACAGCGTCTTCGACGGTCCTGGCGACGCGGTCTACCTGCCACCCGGGGTCGGGGCCGGCCTGGTCGTCGAGGACGAAGCCGGCGTCGCCGTCGCCTCGGCGGCTGCCGGCCCCCTGGAGCCAGGCCCGCCGCGGATCATCCGCGCTGCTGAGCAGAGGGTCGCCACCGTCGGCAGGACCAGCTGGCAGCGCTCGGTGCGGACCATCCTCGGTCCCGACGACGCGGCCTCCCGCCTGCTGGTCGGAGAGACCATCAACGAGCCGGGCCGGTGGTCGTCGTACCCGCCCCACCGTCACGACCGGGAGAGCGCGGACGAGGTGGCCCTGGAGGAGGTGTACCTGTACCGGGTGTCGCCGAGCGACGGCTTCGGCGTCCAAGTGCGCTACGACAGCGACGAGAACCGAGAGGCGCGCGTGGTTCGCGACGGCGACGTCTCGGTGATCCGATCCGGTTTCCATCCCGTGGTGGCGGCGCCCGGCTACCGTCTCTACTACCTCTGGATCATGGCCGGGGAGGGACGGGTGACGCGCGGCTACATCGATCCCCGCTACCGCTGGATCGAGGCCGCCCCATGATCGATCTGGCCGGGCGCCGAATCCTGGTCACCGGCGGCGGGAGCGGGATCGGCCGGGCCATCGCGCTCGGGGCCTGTTCCGCGGGTGCCGATGTGGTGATCGCGGGGCGCCGAACCGGCGTCCTCGACGAGGTGGCCGCCGCGGCCTCGGGGAGCGGCCGCATCTCCGCGGTGCCCGCCGACATCGGAGATGCAGCCTCGGTGACCGCGCTGGTGGCCGCGTGCCGGAAGCGGCTGGACGGTATCGACGGTCTGGTCCATGCCGCAGGCGTGCACTCGATCGGTGAGAGCCTCGCGCTCGACGACGAAGAGCTGGAACGAGTCCTGCAAACCAATCTGGTGGGCGCCTTCCGGGTGACCCGGGAGGTGGGCCGGGTGATGCTCGAGGCGGGTGCCGGTTCGATCGTGGAGATCGCCTCGCTGAGCAGCTACGGCGGTTTCCCCGGCCGGCTGGCTTACGCGGTCTCCAAGGCGGGTCTGCTGGAGATGACCCGGACCCTCGCCGCGGAATGGGGCCGCCGGGGGGTGCGCATCAATGCCCTGGTCCCCGGCTTTGTCCGCACCGCGATCCAGGACTCGCTGATCGAGCGCGGGCTCCTCGACGTCGAGGCGCTGGAGGCTCGGACCCCCCTCGGCCGCAGGGCCGAGGCCGATGACATGGTGCAGCCCGCCCTCTTCCTGCTCTCCGACGCGGCCCGGTTCGTGACCGGGCACGGCCTGCTGGTCGATGGCGGCTGGCTGAGCTTCGTCGGACCGGTGGATCGCTACTCGGGCACCGTCAGCCGACCCTGATCTGCCGGACACCCGGCCGCGCGACCTGCGGGGCCGGCACGACGGAGCGGCCGCCGGGTCAGACCGTGACGACCTCGCCCTCGACCTGCTGGACCTCGACCTCGGTGAGCTGATCGACCCGGCGAAGCGTGCTCGGATCGGTGAGCCGGTCGGTGAAGAGGATGCCATCCAGGTGGTCGATCTCATGCTGGATGGCACGGGCCAGCAGACCGCTCCCCTTGACCCGCACCGGCTTGCCGTGACGGTTGATGGCCTTGCAGACGACCTTCTCGGACCGCTTGACCTCCCCGACCATGCCCGGGATCGAGAGACAGCCCTCGTAGCCGACCTGCTCGCCCTCCTGCTTGATGATCTCGGGATTGGCGAGGTGGAATAGCTGGTTGTCGACCTTGATGGTGATGACCCGCAGGGACACGTCGACCTGGGGCGCAGCGAGGCCGACACCCGGAGCCGCGATCATCGTCTCCATCATGTCGTCCATGAGCTTCCGCACCGAATCGTCCACCTTGCCGACACGAGGCGCGCGCCGGCGGAGGACAGGGTTGTCCTCGCTCACGGTGACGATGTGGAGGAGGGTCACGGGTGGGCTCCTTGGACGGCGCCGGCGCCGTCACATCGAGGGGTCGACGTCGATGCTCCAGCCCCGTCCGCGGGGCAGGTGGGGAAACGCCCTCTCGATCTCGGTCCCTCGCACCGTCACCTGCCAGCGGTACTGGCCACGGAGCCGGTGCAGGAAGGCGGGCGTCGGGCCGAGGACGTCCAGCCCGGCACTGGGCCCGAGGATAGCAGAGAGCTCTCCGGCGCAACGCCGGGCCGCCGCCTCCGCGGCGGCGTCATCGGCGTGGCTCATGGTGCAGGTGACCAGCCGGGCATAGGGGGGAAACCGGTGCGCCCGGCGGACTCGGATCTCGTCGTGGGCGAATCCGAGGTAGTCGTGGGTGAGGGCGTGGCGTACCGCATAGTGGTCCGGGCTGTAGGTCTGGAGAATGACCCGGGCCGGCTCGTCACCCCGACCGGCGCGCCCGGCGACCTGGGTCAGCAGCGAGAAGGTGACCTCGCCGCTGCGATAGTCGGGGAAGTGGAGAGACGTGTCGGCGTTGACGATGCCGACCAGGCGCACCCTGCCCAGGTCCCAGCCCTTGGCCACCATCTGGGTGCCGATCAGGCAGTCCGCATCCCCGGCTCGGAACCGCTCGTAGATCTCGAAGTAGGCGTCACGACGCTGCACGGTGTCGCGGTCCATGCGCAGCAGCCGGAGCCCCGGGAAGAGCTCGGCCACCTCCGCCTGGAGACGCTCGGTGCCCATGCCCAGTCCCCGGATGGCGGTGGATCCACAGCCTGGGCAGCGCTCGGGGAGCGGCCGTGACAGGCCACAGTAGTGGCAGTCGCAGCGCTGCCTCCCGGCGTGGTAGACGAGCGAGACGCTGCAGTGAGGACAGCCCAGCGGCTCGCCGCAGCTCCGGCAGAGCACGACCGTGGCCGTCCCCCGCCGGTTGAGATAGAGGATCGCCTGCCCCCTCTCGGCGCGGCACTCCTCCATGGCCCGCACCAGTGCCTGCGAGAGGGGGCTTCGGTTCCCCGCTCGCAGCTCCTCCCTGAGGTCCACCACCTCGATCGGCGGCAGAGCGCGCCCGGTGATCCGCTCCGGCAGGGTGGCCAGCTCCAGCGCGCCGGTGCGAGCCTGGAAGTAGCTCTCGACGCGGGGAGTGGCGCTGCCCAGGACAACGGGGATGGAGAGGCGACGGCCCAGCTCCAGGGCGGTGTCGACCGCGTGGTACCGGGGAACCCGGTCCTGCTTGTAGGCGGATGCGTCCTCCTCATCCACGACGATGACGCCGAGCCGGGGCAGGGGAGCGAAGACGGCGCTGCGTGAGCCCACCACGACGTCGACGGCGCCGCGGCGGGCGCGGCTCCACTCCTGGGCGCGCTCGGCGTCAGTGAGGGCGGAGTGGATGACCGCCAGCCTGCCCGGGAAGCGGCTGGAGAAGCGGCGGATCATCTGCGGGGTCAGGGCGATCTCCGGGACCAGGCAGACGGCCTGCCGGCCGCGGGCCAGGGCGGCGTCGATGGCGGCGAGGTAGACCTCGGTCTTGCCGCTGCCGGTCACACCATGGAGGAGGACCCCGCAGTGGCTGCCCGCCGCCACCGCCGCGAGCAGTGGGGACACGGCCTGCCGCTGAGCCTCGGACAGCGCGGGCGGCTCGTCCCGCCGCGCTCCGGAGCGTGCCGCCGCCACCGCCGCCGAGGTCGACCTGGGGCCCCGGCGCCGGGCGCTGTCCGGCTCTCCGGTCCTCGCCCCCTTGGGGATCATGGCCTTGAGCACCTCGGGAAGCGGAGCGCAGTACCGGCTCGCCACCCACTCGGCCAGCCCCACCAGGACGGCGGGGAGAAGTGGCTCCTCCTCGACGACGCCGGCGATGGGCCGGACGTCGGCGAGGTCGCACCGGCTGGAGACGGCCACCACCAGCCCGGAGAGGGTGCGAGCGCCGAAGGGTACCCGGACCCGCGCCCCGGGTACCACCCGGGCGCCCAGCTCGGGCGGCACGGCATAGGTGTACCGCTCCTGGGGCAGCATGCCCCGGCTGTCCGGAACCACCAAGGCGAACACCGGTGCGGTCACGCCCAGCATGATGCGCCAGCTCCAGCGGGTCAGGCCAGGCAGCGACCCCGGCTGCCGACCCCCGGCAAGTCGACGGCCGGCCCCCGGGGCTGGTTGCCGAGCGCCGCCGGAGCTGGCCTCCCCGTCGCGAACCGCCCCGGGAACCCCACCACCGTCAGTCGCGTCGTAGAGTGCAGACATGCTCGGATGGCGGCCGGCTCGACGTCCCGCGATGGCAGGGCGATTGCCGCTCGTCGTGGCCGGCGCTGTGGTGGGGCTCGCGGCCGCCTGCGGCTCGACCCCCACGACCTCGCCCTCAGTGAACGGCACCAACAACTCGACGCTGGACACCACGGGCCTGACCGAGGTGCAGATCGTCGAGTCCCGGCCTCTGCCGCCGCCCTACGACACCGCCCAGGCGATCCTCGACTCCCCCGCCGACCTCGCCAGCTTCGCCCAGCTGGCGCAGCAGCATCACATCGAAGTCTCGGTCATCACCCAACAGCTCCAGCCGGGATGCACCGGCGGTGCCGAGTACACGATCACCGTCGAACGGGCGGACGGCTCGCAGACGGTGCTCACCCTCGACGAGTGCGGCGGCCAGAGTGCCGGCAACATCGCCGGCGACGCCACCGGCTTCATCGAGGACCTGACCGCGCAGTTCCCCCTGGCAGCGCCGAGCGCGTCACCGTCAGCCAGCGCCAGCACCTGACCACTCGCCCGGCGGCCAGCTGACCGAGCCGGGACCGGCTCACCGCGCCTCTAGCGGTCAGGGACTGTTATGTCCACGACTGGGACAAGTGAGGGGGACGCATCTCGCCTGCTCCGCCGTCTCAAACGAGGGGCCTGGGTCAGCCGGCGGGCCCGGGCCGGCGAGCCGGAAGGCGCGCCACCAGGAGGGCCACCAGCCGGCGGGCGACCTCCAGCTTGGGGGCGCGCTCCACGGTCAGGACGACACCATCGCGGTCGAGGACGGTGATCGCGTTGTCGGCGGCGCCCATGCCCACCCCCGGTACCCCGACGTCATTGAGAACGACCAGATCCAGGCCCTTGCGGCGCAGCTTCTCGGCGGCGTTGGCCAGCAGGTCGTCGGTCTCGGCGGCGAACCCGACCAGGAGGAGCCGCGCCCGACGGGGGTGCTCGGCGAGCGAGGCCAGGATGTCGACGGTGGGGACCAGCTCCAGGGTCATCCCCTCGTCCGACTTCTTGAGCTTCCGGTGGTGGGCGTGGCGGGGACGGTAGTCGGAGACCGCCGCCGCCATCAGCAGCAGGTCGGCGGTGTCCAGGGCGGCCCAGACCGCCCGACCCATCTCCTCGGCCGTCTCCACCTCGGTGACCCCCAACCCGGCCGCCGGCGGAGGCGGGGGCGCAGCGGTGATCAGCGCCACCTCCGCCCCGGCCTCCAGGAGCGCGGCCGCCAAGGCGGTGCCCATCCGGCCGCTCGAGCGGTTGGAGATGTAGCGGACAGCGTCGATCGGCTCCCGGGTTCCACCCGCGGTGACCACCGCCCGCAGACCGGCGAGCGGCAACCCGGCGCTCATCCTCCAGCCGCCCGCCGCAGCAGCGCCACGGCGGCCGCGACGATGGCATCGGGCTCGGCCATCCGGCCAAGTCCCTCTCTCCCGCTGGCCAGCCGGCCGGTGACCGGCCCAACCTGGGCCACCCCACGGCTCCGCAGCGTCTCGAGGTGAGCCGCGGTGGCTGGATGCTCCCACATCGCCGTCTCCATGGCTGGGGCGATGAGCATCGGCGCCCGGCAGGCGAGGGCGGTTGCGGTGACCGCATCGTCGGCCAGCCCCAGGGCAAGGCGAGCGATCAGGTTGGCGGAGGCGGCGACCACCACCTGGAGCTCTGCCCACTGGGACAGGCTCAGGTGCTCCATCCCGGCACCGGGCTCCGGAGGATCGAAGAGGTCGGTCACCACGGCATGCCCGGAGAGGCTGCGCAGAGTCAGGGGGCCGACGAACTGGGTGGCGGCCCGGGTCATCGCCACCCGGACGTCCGCGCCGCGACGGCGCAGCAGGGTGACCACGTCCGCGGCTTTGTATGCGGCCACGCTTCCTCCCACGTGGACGAGGACGCGCCGCTGCGAAAGGTCGCCCGCCACGGCGGTCTCACCGGCTGGAGTGGTTGCGCTCATGGTCTGCTCGCCTCCGCCCGCCTGCTCTCCACGATGTCGAGGATCTCGCGGGCAGCCCGGCGGACATCGTCGTTGACCACGCGGTGGTCGTATCGGTCCTGCTCGGCCAGCTCCCGCTGGGCGTTGGCCCAGCGGAGCTCCAGGCTCTCAGCCGACTCGGTGGCCCGCTCCTCAAGCCGCCGGCGCAGCTCCTCCAGGCTGGGAGGCAGCAGGAAGATGAAGATCGCCCCCTCGACCCGCCGGCGCACCCAGGCCGCTCCCTGAACGTCGATCTTGAGCACGATGTCCTCGCCGCGGTCCAGGCTGGCCCGCACCCGCGCCTCCGCGGTCCCGTACCAATGTCCGTGGACCCTCGCGTACTCGAGGAGCTCGCGGCGCTCGATCATGGCCGCGAACTCCGGCTCGCTGACGAAGGAGTAGGAGGCGCCGTCCGTCTCGCCGGCGCGTGGCGGCCGGGTCGTGTAGGAGATCGAGTAGTTGAGCCGTGGAGCGATCCGGAAGACCTCCCGGAGGACGGTGTCCTTGCCCACCCCGCTGGGGCCGGAGATGACCACCAGCCGCCCGGGGGTGGTGGACAGGCGGGGATGGGAGCCGCCGTCGGGCGAATCGACCGGCGGGCTCGTGCCGCCGCCCCCCAGGGTCACAACCGGCCCTCCCTCGCCGCCTCGCGCAGCTCGAGGAGGGCGCCGGGCAGCGGTGACTCGAAGCTCATCTCGCGACCATCCGCGGGATGGACGAATCGGATCTGGCGGGCGTGCAGGGCCAGCCGGGATGCCCCGTCACGGCGGCGGCCGTAGACCGGATCGCCGACCAGGGGATGCCCGGTGAAGGCGAGATGGACCCGGATCTGGTGGGTCCTGCCGGTCCGGAGCCGCACCTCCAGCTCGGTGGTGCGGGGGAAGCGAGCGGCCACCCGCAGGTCGGTGATCGCGGGACGGCCCGAATCCACCACCGCCATCCGCTTGCGGTCCCGGGGGTCGCGGCCGATCGGGGCCTCGACGGTCGCGGTGGCCTCGGCGAAGCCGCCGTGAGCCAGGGCCCAGTACACGCGAGCCAGGCTGCGTCGCTGCAGCTGGACGGCCAGGTCCCGATGGGCGGCCTCCGACTTGGCGACCACCAGCAGGCCGGAGCTGTCGCGGTCGAGGCGGTGGACGATCCCGGGGCGCTCCGCGCCCCCGAGCAGCGACCAGGTGGCGCCGCGCTGGCGGAGCCCGTCGGCGAGGGTGCCATGGGGGTGCCCGGGGGCGGGGTGGACCACCAGCCCGGCGGGCTTGTCGACGACGGCGAGCCATCGGTCCTCGTAGACCACGGTCAGCTCGACCGGAGGACCCTCGCCGGGGGCGCCCGGGGCCGGCTGAGGCGGCTCCGAGACCTCCACGCGGTCGGCCGGGGCGAGGCGGCGGCCGGGATGTCCCGGGCGGCCATTGACCCGAACCGCACCGGCCGCGATGAGCAGCTGAGCCGCGTGGCGGCTGATCCCCCGCTCCGCGGCCAGCCAGAGATCGAGACGGGGGCGCTCGACCGTCTCCGCGGCCACGCTCACGGGTGCCTGGCCGGTGCGCCTTCCTCGCGCCGGCTGAAGCCGAACTCGTACACCGCGACCAGCATGCCACCCACTATCGCCATGTCGGCGCAGTTGAAGACCGGCCACCAGTGGAAGTCGATGAAGTCGGTGACGTTGCCGTTGAGCACCAGCCGGTCGATGCCGTTGGAGAGGGAGCCGCCGAGGATGCAGCCGAGCGCCAGCAGCCGCAGCAGTCCCCCGGTCATGCGCGGCCCCCAGGCCACGATGTAGACGGCGACCACCAGGGCCACGCCCAGGTAGATGTAGGTCAGCCCGGGGCCGATCGAGAACGCCGCTCCCGAGTTCTGGATGTCGTGGATGTTGACGAAGGCGTTCCCCGCCGGCACCTGCTCACCGAGTGGGATGTGGCTGGTCACCAGCCACTTGGTGAGGTGATCGAGGGCGATGACGAACGCCGCCGTGCCCAGCATGATGGCGTAGCGGCGCCGGGTGGTCCGGGTGCGGGTGCGCGGGAGGGTCCCGGGGGCCGCCTGCTCCTCCACCGTCACCTGGCCACGCCCAGCCAGCAGCTCATGCCGCGGAGCTTGCCGGCCCACTGGCTGAGCACCTCCTCGCCGGGCAGCTCGGCAGTCAGCACCCCATCCGGCGCGAAGCTGATCTCGGTCGCCAGCACCTCGGCCATCAGGTGGTCGCGGTGCGTCTCGATGGCTCGGCGGATCTCTCCGTCGGCCTGGACCAGGAGCCGGATCCGGTCATCGAGGGCCAGGCCCGCCTGGCGCCGCAGCTCGTTGACCTTGCGCGAGACATCGCGCACCAGCCCCTCCAGGCGCAGCTCCTCGGTCACCACGGTGTCGAGGGTGACACCTTCGTGCTCGCCGCCCTTGGCCCGCGTCCAGATCACCGCCTTGACGTTGAGCTCGTCGGCGAAGATGGCCTCGAGCTCCTCTGACAGCTCGCGGCCGCTCACCGTGGCGCTGCGCAGAGGCTGGCGCACCCCAATCCCGGCGATCTCGCGGGCGGCGAGGCCGTCCTCAACGAGCCGCCGCAGCCTCGCCATCTCCTGGACCAGCTCCTGATGGCTCCAGGATGGATCCGCCGCCGGATAGTCGGTGAGATGGACAGAGTCAGGGGCGCCAGGCAGGGGGTCGCCGACCTCGTGTCCCGTCAGGTTGCGGTGGATCCGCTCCGCCAGGAAGGGCATGAAGGGGGCGATCAGCCGCGACATGGTCTCCAGCGCCGTGTACAGGGTCGCGTACGCGGAGCGCTTGTCCAGGTCAGCAGCATCCGCGCTCTTCCAGAAGCGCCGCCGGGACCGCCGCACGTACCACTTGGAGAGGTCCTCGACGTACTGCTCGATGAGCCGGGTGGCGGCGGTGGCGTCGTAGCCATCGAGAGCGACCCGCACCCCATCCACGCACTCGCCGAGCCGAGCCAGGCACCAGCGGTCCAGCTCCGGACGCTCCGCGACCGCCGGGGCCGGGCTCCCCGGGTCCCAGCCGTCGACCCTCGCGTAGTCGCACAGGAACTTGTAAGTGTTCCAGAGGGTCAGCAGGAAACGGCGGACCACGTCCCGGATCAGCTCGGGTGCCACCTTGTAATCCCCGCCCGCCGCCACCGCGCTGTAGAAGTACCAGCGGGTGGCGTCGGCGCCGAACTCGTCGAAGGTCTGGATGGGGTCGAGCTTGTTGCCCAGCCGGGTGGTCATGCGACGACCGTCCTTGCCCAGCACCAGGCCCAGGCAGACGACGTTGCGGTAGGCGGGCTCGTCGAAGAGCAGCGTGCTCTCGGCGAGCAGGGTGAAGAACCAGCCCCGGGTCTGGTCCATGGCCTCGGAGATGAAGTCGGCGGGATGGCGCGTCCCGAAGAGCTCCTGGTTCTCGAACGGGTAGTGGTGCTGGGCGAAGGGCATGGCGCCGGCGTCGTACCAGCAGTCGATCACGTCGGGGACGCGCCGCATCACCCCGCCGCAGCTAGCGCAGGTAAGGGTCACCTGGTCGATGTGCGGCTTGTGGAGGTCATCGTCCGCGGTGAGCCCCAGCTCGGCGGTGCTGCCCACGCAGCGCTTCGCGTCGCATGCCTCGCAGACCCAGATCGGCAGCGGGGTCCCCCAGTAACGGCTCCGGGAGAGGTTCCAGTCCACCAGGGTCTCCAACCAGTTGCCCATGCGCCCGTCGCGGACATGCTCGGGCTCCCAGTTGACGCTCCGGTTGTTGGCGATCAGGCGTTCCTTGACCGCGGTGGTACGGATGAACCAGGAGTCGAGCGCGTAGTAGAGGAGCGGGGTGTCGCAGCGCCAGCAGAAGGGGTAGGAGTGGCGGATCTCCCCGACCTTGTAGACTCGGCCCTCGGCCTGGAGGTCGGCGATGATCCTCCGGTCGGCGTCCTTGACGAAGAGCCCGCGATAGCGCGTCTGCCCGTCCAGGAAGCGCCCGTCCAGGCCGACCACGTGGCGGACCGCGACGCCCTCCCGCAGGCAGAGGGCGAGGTCCGACTCCCCGTAGGCGGCCGCCGTGTGGACGATGCCCGTGCCCTCATCCATCGAGACCATCTCGGGCGCGCCCAGGACCACGAAGGCCCTGCCCTCCGGCAGCATGTCGGTGAAGAGCGGCTGGTAGCTCAGCCCGACAAGCTCCCGGCCGGGGAACTCCTGGATCACCGTGCACCCGTCGCCGAGGACGCTGAGCCGGGCCTGGGCGAGGATCAGCCGCTCCCCAGCCTGCTCCACCTCGACGTAGGCCTGCTCAGGGTGGACGGCGAGGGCGACGTTGCCGGGAAGCGTCCAGGGAGTGGTGGTCCAGGCCAGCATCGACGCCCCCTCGCCGAGGGGCAGCCCACTGCGCTCCGCGACGTCCCGCACCAGCTTGAACTTCACGAAGATCGAGGGGTCGGGCACGTCGTCCTGGTAGCCCTGGGAGAGCTCGTGCGACGACAGCGAGGTCTGGCAGCGCGGGCAGTACGGGGCCACCCGGTAGCCCTGGTAGAGGAGGTCGCGGTCCCAGAGCGTTTTCAGGCTCCACCAGACCGACTCGATGTAGGTCCCCTCGAAGGTGCGGTAGGGGTGGCGCATGTCGATCCAGAACCCGAGGCGCTCGGTCATCACCTCCCAATCGGAGATGTACTCCTCGACCGAAGCGCGGCAGAGCTCATTGAAACGGGCGACGCCGAACTCCTCGATCTGCTGCTTACCGCTGATCTTGAGCTTCTTCTCGATCTCCAGCTCGACGGGGAGGCCGTGGGTGTCCCATCCGCCCTTGCGATCGACCGAGCGGCCGAGCATCGACTGGTAGCGGGGGAAGAGGTCCTTGAAGGAGCGCGCCAGAACGTGATGAAGGCCAGCGGTTCCGTTGGCGGTGGGCGGCCCCTCGTAGAAGACGTATGGCCTGCCGTCGCGGCGCAACTCCAGGCTGCGCGCGAAGACGTCGGATCGCTTCCAGTGCTCGAGCACCAGGCGCTCGCCCTCGGCGAGCTGAGCCCGGCTGTCCACCTCGGCAAAGCGGGGAGTGTGGGGCATCGTGGGGGGAAGGATACCGACCGCGGGTGGGTGAGGAGCCTCAGGGCTGCGGCGGACGCTCGCCGAAGATGACCCGTCCCAGCCTCACCATGGTCGCCCCCTCCTCCACCGCGGGCTCGAAGTCGTCGGTCATCCCCATCGAGAGCTCGGGCAGGGGTGCGCCGATCCGCTCCTGAAGGCGGTCGCGAAGCTGGCGCAGCTTGCGGAAGCAGTCGCGGGCAGCCGCCGGGTCACCGAACGGGGCGATGGTCATGAGCCCGACAAGGTCCAGCCCGGGGTGGCCCCTCAGCCCCCGCAGCAGCTCCTCGACGGCCTGCGGTGATACGCCGGTCCTCTGCGGGATGCCGGTGTAGTCGACCTCCAGGAGTCCGCGCAGAGGGCCCCGGGAAGGGTCGCGATGCCGCGACAGGGCAGCGCCGGCGCGCGCCGAGTCCAGCGAGTGGACGGTGTCGAAGAGCCGGGCAGCGAGCGCCGCCTTGTTGGTCTGGAGATGGCCGACCAGGTGCCAGTGGAGCCCGGGTGGAACGAGCGCGTGCTTGTGCTCCGCCTCCTGGACACGGTTCTCGGCGATGTCGGTGATTCCAGCGGCCGCCGCCTCGGCGATCCGCTCCGGGGCAACCGTCTTGGTGACCGCCACGATCCGGACCGCCCTGGGATCTCGCCCGGAGCGCTCCGCAGCCGCCGAGATCCGAGCCCGCACCCCGGCCAGGCGCTCGGAGATGCCGGTGTCACCGGTGATCGCCGCCCTTGTCACCTCTGGCATGGTAGGCGGATGCCCAGGGCAGGCCAACCGACCTCGCCGCCCACCCCGGGAACGCCCCCGGCGGGAGCCGAGGCGTCAGGCCCAGCCCCTCCCGGTCCGCCCCGGTCGGGGACCGCCAGGCCCAGCCGCTCCGGTTCGCGCGCGGGCGGGGCGCTGCGCTCCCGGGTGGACGGCCTGCCCCGCCAGTTCTGGGTCCTCTGGACCGGCACGCTGGTCAACCGGACGGCCACCTTCGTCCGCCCGTTCCTGGTCCTCTACCTCACCGAGAGCCGCCACGTGAACCTGGCCACGGCGGGTGCGGTGCTCAGCGTGGCCGGCTTCGGTTCGCTGGTCTCGCAGCCGTTGGGTGGCTGGCTCGCCGACCGCCATGGCCGGCGCTGGACGCTCGCCAGCGGGATGGCGGGGACCGCGGCGAGCGAGCTGATCCTCGGCTACTCGCCGAGCCTGAGCGTGACCTTCGTGGCCGCGGCGGTCTTCGGCCTGCTGGTCGACCTCTACCGGCCGGCGGTCCAGGCCATGGTGGCCGACCTCGTCTCCCCCGCCGACCGGCCCCGGGCGTACGGCCTCATCTTCTGGGCGATCAACCTCGGCTTCTCGATCGCCATGGTGCTGGGCGGGGTGCTGGCGCAGCGCGGCTACATCTGGCTGTTCTGGGCCGATGCCGCCGCCTGCCTGATCTTCGGGCTGATGGTGCTCCGGGCGGTTCCGGAGACCCGGCCGGCTGCCGAGCCCGGGCACTCCCCCGCCTCCATCGGAACCGCGCTGCGGGACCGGGTGATGATGGCCCTGGTGGGGCTGAGCCTGGTGTACGCGACCGTCTACGCGCAGGCGACCTCGGGCCTGCCCCTCGCCATGGCTCGGGCAGGGCTGAGCCCGACCGCCTACGGCCTCACCGTGGCGGCGAACGGAGTCGTCATCGTCGTCGTCCAACCCCTGGTGGTCACCTGGCTGGCCCGCCTCGACCACTCCCGGGTGGTGGCGCTGGGCCAGCTCCTGGTGGGCCTGGGGTTCGGTCTGACCCAGCTCGCCAACAGCATCCCCGAGTACATGGCCACCGTGGTGGTCTGGACACTGGGTGAGATCGCCACCTTCACGGTGGTCAGCGCCCTGGTCGCCGATCTCGCCCCCGTCCAGCTCCGGGCCCGGTACCAGGGCCTGCTCGGCCTCGCCTGGGGTGGCGGGGCGCTGGTCGGCCCCTTCGCCGGCGCCTGGGTGCTCCAGGACGCGGGCTCGACCTGGCTGTGGTCGGGCTGCGCCGTCCTCGGGATGGTCATGGCCGTCGGACAGCTGGGCCTGGGCCCCGCGGTCCGCCATCGGCGCGCCCATCTGGTGAGGGCGTGACTCAGGCGCCGCTCCGTTGCCGCCCCGCTCCCTCGACGCGGAAGAGAGCGTGGGTCCCCGCCTCGAGCATCTCGGTCAGGGCCTCCGAGCTGGCCGCCCCGGCGGCGGTGAACCTCTCGAGGATCATCTCACCGGCGGCCGCGTCCAGCTCCGCGGGCGACACCCGCCGCACCCGGCCCTCGGCGGTCTCGCCACTCCCGGGCGCCCGCAGCCGCACCCACGGGTCGCTCTCCCAGCGCTCGGCCTTTCGCGAGAAGGCGCTGGTGAGCAGGTACAGGACGCCCGGTGGAGCCAGCGCGAAGTTCATGCGCACGGTTCCGATCCGGGTGCCGGCCCGGGAGCTCACCAGAACCTCGTCGCCACCGCCGAGTGCCGCCAGGAAAGCGGCAGGCAGAGCCCCCCGAGCCGAATCCGCCACCTACTTGCCGAGGTCGAGGGCCAGCTCCTCGCCCTCGCCCCTCGGCCGCGGGCGCCGGGTAGGCCGGCGCGAGGGAGGCGGATGGGCCAGCACGTCCTCGATCTCGGCCCGCATCTCGGCCACGTCCTTGAAGGAGCGATAGACCGAGGCGAAGCGGACGTAGGCGATCTCATCGAGCTCGCGAAGCCGCTCGATCACCATCTCGCCGACCCGCTGGGACGAGACCTCGGTCAGGTGACCGCCGCGGAGCTCGTTCTCGACGTCGTCGACCAGGGCCTCGAGCTGGTCCGGGCCGATCTCCCGCTTCTTGCTGGCGATGAGCAGCCCGGCCAGCAGCTTCTGGCGGTTGAACTCCTCACGCCGGCCGTCCTTCTTGATCACCCAGAGGGGCATGATCTCGATCCGCTCGTAGGTGGTGAAGCGGCGGCCGCAGCTGAGGCACTCGCGGCGGCGGCGCACTCCGGACTCGGTGTCCCGCGAGTCCACCACCTTGGAGTCGGCGGACTGGCAGAACGGGCACCTCATGGCCGGTGGGCGATCGCCGCACGACCCCCGCCGCTCGCGTTTGGGCCGGGAGTGTCGATTACCTTCTGTCTCTCAGGAATGCCGGTATGTCGAGGTCGTCGGGATTGATCGGCATCTGGGTCCGCGGGGGGATCGCGTAGGCCCGCTCCTGGGCCACCGGTCGGGCCTGGGGCTCGTAGGCCAGCGCTCCCAGCACGTCGATGTGGCCGGTGAAGCCGGTCGCGATCACCGTGATCTTGACCTCGCCCTTCATGCTTTCGTCGATGACGGTGCCGAAGATGATCTGCGCGTCCTTGTCCGCGGACTCGCTGACCAGCTGGGCCGCCTCGTTGACCTCGTAGAGGGTGAGGTCGCTGCCGCCCGTGATGTTGAGCAGGATCCCCTTGGCCCCGGCGATGGTGGTCTCCAGGAGAGGGCTGGCCACGGCGTCGCGGGCGGCGTCGGCGGCGCGGGTGTCGCCGGTGCCGAAACCGATGCCCATGAGGGCGGCGCCCTGGCCGGCCATGATCGCCTTGACGTCGGCGAAGTCAAGGTTGATCAGCCCGGGATAGACGATCAGGTCGCTGATGCCCTGGACGCCCTGGCGGAGCACATCGTCGGCAACCTTGAAGGCGTCGGTGATCGAGGTCTTCTTGTCGACGACCTGCATCAGCCGCTCGTTGGGGATGGTGATGAGGGTGTCGACCCGTTCCTGGAGGACGGCGATCCCCTCCTCGGCCACCTTCTGGCGGCGCAGGCCCTCGAAGCGGAAGGGCTTGGTCACCACGCCGATGGTCAGCGCGCCGGTCTCACGGGCGATCTCGGCGACGATGGGAGCGGCGCCGGTCCCGGTCCCGCCGCCCATGCCGGCGGTGACGAAGACCATGTCGGAGTCGCTGACCACCTTGGCCAGCTCCTCGCGGGACTCCTCGGCGGCCATGCGACCCTTCTCGGGATCCCCGCCGACCCCCAGCCCGCGGGTCAGCTTGGGCCCGATGCGCAGCTTGTTCTGGGCCCCGGACTGCTGCAGCGCCTGGTGGTCGGTGTTCACCGCGATGAACTCGACGCCCTTCAGGTTGCTGCGCAGCATCCGGTTGACGGCGTTGCTGCCGCCGCCGCCCACCCCGATCACCCGGATGCGGGCACGGCCCTCGAGGGTCCGGTCCAGATCGGCCATGGCATTCTCCTCGCGCTGTCGCGCCTCACCGCTTCCGCCGCGGGCCAGAAACTCCTGGGTCATCCGGCGCAGCTCGCGCTCTCGCTCGTTCATCACTTCGACACCCGCCGTGTTGCTCTGACGTTCAGAAGAGTTCTCGCAGCCATCGTCCAAAACGAGCCCCGACGGGCTCGACCGCACCATCCCGGGGACGGGCATGGCCAACCAGCTGGACATGGCCGTCGCCGCTGTGGAGCCGGCGGGCCGGACGGCCGCCCCGCGACCGCGCCGACCAGCGGAGCAGGCCGACCACGGTGGAGTGGTCCGGCCCCTGGATCTCGTCGTTCATCCCGCTCACCCCGTGGGGCGCCGCCAACCGGGCGGGAAGGTCGGTGACCGTCTGGGCCATCTCGGCGAAGCCGCGGAGCAGGGCTCCCCCGCCGGTGAGCACGATGCCCCCCGAGAAATGCGAGGGTGGCCCGGCCATCTCGATCTGGCCGCCGATCAGCTGGGCCATCTCCCGGGCCCGGGGGCCGATGATCTCGGCGAGGTACCGCTGGGGGACGTTGACCGGCTCGTCGTAGCCCATCGGGGTCAGGGTGACCTCGGCATCGGCGGGAAGGGTCAGCTGGAGGCAGTGGCCGAAGCTGCGCTTCACCACCTCGGCGGTGTCCAGGTCGCAGCGCAGGCCCACCGCCAGGTCGCCGGTGACGTGGTTGCCGCCCACCGGGAGCACCGCGGTGTGGACGATGCTGCCCCGGGCGAAGACGGCCACGTCGGTCGTCCCTCCGCCCACGTCCACGACGACCACGCCGCGTTCCAGCTCCTCCTCGCTGACCACCGCCTCGGCCGAGGCCAGCACCTGGAGCACCAGATCGTCGACGTCGAGGCCGGCCTTGTGGACCACCTTGACCACGTTCTGGATCGCGGTCTGCGCCCCGGTGACGATGTGAGCGTCCACCTCGAGCCGGCTCCCGGACATGCCGACGGCATCACGGACCCCGTCCTGGCCATCGACGGTGAACTGCTGGGGGAGCACGTGGAGGATCCGGCGGTCGCCTGGAACGGACACCGCCCGGGCGGCATCGATGGCGCGGCCGACGTCCTGGACACCCACCTCGCGCCGGCCGGCGGCGACCGCCACCACCCCCCGGCTGTTCTGGGAGGTGATGTGCCCGCCGGCCAGGCCGACCGTGGCCGAGTCGATCGCGATCCCGGCCATCTGCTCGGCCAGGTCCACCGCTTCGGCGACGGCTTCGGCGGCCCGATCGATGTCGATGACCAGGCCCTTGCGGATCCCGCGGGAGACCGCCTCGCCGACCCCAAGGACCCTGAGCCCCGCCGCCTCAATGTCAGCGACGGCGCAGCAGACCTTGGTCGTTCCCAGATCGAGTGCAAAGACGTGGTGGGGACGGCTCACATTAGGTCTGGAGTATAGCCGGGGCAATACGACCTGGGAAGGCTTTTCAGGCGCGAAACCGCAAGATGTGGAGTTTGCCACCGCGGCCCGCTACAAGATGTTGCGTGACCGATCGGACCGATCGCAGCGATCCCACCTCCGGCGGCGCCCGGGTCATGGCCGGCACACACTCAATCCGGAGCCTCTCCGGGTCTTGACGGGCGGGTGCCGGACTGGCGCCTCCCTGATTGGGCCGCCCATTGCGGCTGTCCCTGCCGGCGGGGTGCATCCGCCCGCCTTTGGGTTTGTGCTTAAAAGGCGAGACCTCGCCACTGCACCTGCCTGGCGAGGCCCCGGATGCTTGCGGCCCCATCGGGCCGCTGAAGCTGGATCACCGTAGCACCGGCGTCCGGGGGGCGCAAGCAAATCGGAGTTCGGTGACCGCCTGGCTGACCCGCCCGCACCCTCAGCTGGGGGCAGCGCCGGCGCTGCCGGCGGTCACGACGACGACGATCTTTCCCTGCTGAGCCCCGGCGGCCAGGACCGCGAAGGCGGACGCGGCCTGCTCCAGGGGGAAGGTGCGGTCGATCAGCGGGCGAAGCTTGGCGGCGGCGCACAGCACGACCAGCCGTTCCAGCTCCACCCGGGTGCCCATGGTGCTGCCCATGATCGTGATCTGGCGCCAGAAAACCCGGTTGAGCTGCGCCTTGGGGTTGGGCCCGCTGGTGGCGCCGGCCACCACCACCGTCCCACCCGGCCGGACCGCTCGAAGGCTCAGCTCCCAGGTCGCCTCCCCCACCGTCTCGAGAACGGCGTCGACACCGCCGTCGGTGCGCCGGATCAGCTCCCGAGCGGCATCGCGATCGCCGGGGTCGAAGCTGCTGGTCGCCCCCAGCATCTCGGCGGCGCGCCGCTTGGCGGGATCCCGCGAGGTGACGTGGACCTCGACGCCGGCGATGCCGGCCAGCAGGACCGCCGCGGTGGCGACGCCGCCGCTTGCGCCCTGGACCAGCGCCGACATCCCGGGGCGCAGCCCGGCGCGCTCGAAGAGCATGTGGTAGGCGGTGAGGTAGGCGGTGGGGAGGCAGGCGGCGGCGGCGTCACCGACGGTCTCGGGGAGCGGGACCAGGTTGGCGGCGGGGACGGCGACCAGCTCGGCCAGCGCGCCGCCGTGGGGCGGGTCGCTGAGCAGGGCCATCCGCTGGCACAGGCCGGGTGAGCCGGCCCGGCAGGCGGCGCAGGTTCCGCAGCCGATGACGCTGTGGACCACGACCCGTGTGCCCACGGCTGGGGCCCCGTCGGTGGCCTGCCCGAGCGACTCGACCCGGCCGGCCGCGTCGCAGCCGAGGATTCGCGGCGGGGTCAGGGGCCAGGAGGAGACCCCGCGCAGGGTCCAGAGGTCGTGGTGGTTGAGCGACGCCGCCGAGACCCTGACCAGAGCCCAGCCGGGGGAGACGGCGGGGTCGGGCTGCTCGCCCACCTCCAGGTTGAGGAGGGGGTCCTCTCCGCCGAAGCCGGTGGCATAGACGGCGCGCACCGACTCAGCGTAGCTCTCCTCCAGAGCGGCTGGCTTCTGGCACCATGGCACCACGATGCGCGTCAGCGACCTGCTCCGCCAGCGCCGGCCCAACTTCAGCTTCGAGTTCTTCCCGCCCCGGGATGACGAGGGGGTGGCCGCCCTCTTCACCACCATCGCGGAGCTTCGCGAGCTGGAGCCGGGCTTCGTCTCGGTCACCTACGGGGCGGGCGGCAGCACCCGGGCGCGGACCGTCGAGCTGGTCGAGAGGATCCACCGGGAGCTGGACATCACCCCGGTTGCGCACCTCACCTGCGTGGGCGCGACCCGTGACGAGCTGCACAGCGTGCTCCGCCGCATCGCGGACACCGGCATCGAGAATGTGCTGGCGCTTCGGGGCGACCCGCCCCGGGGTCAGGAGCGGTTCGTCCCCAACCCCGACGGCCTCGCCCACGGCTCGGAGCTGATCGGCCTCATCGCCGGCTCTTACGACCTGTGCGTCGGCGCCGCCTGCTATCCCGAGACGCACCTGGAGTCGGCGAGCTTCTCCGACGAGCTCCACTGGACCAGGGAGAAGGTGGACCAGGGCGCCGCCTACCTGATCACCCAGCTGTTCTTCGACAACCAGGCCTACTTCGATTTCGTGGGCGCCGCCCGGCGCGCCGGGGTCACCGTGCCGATCATCCCCGGGATCATCCCGATCACCGCGGTGTCCCAGCTTCACGGGTTCATCTCCAAGCTGGGGGTCGGGATCCCGGAGGAGCTGCTGGCCGCCTTTGAACGCCGCCGCGATCGCCCCGACGCCGTGCTCGAGCTGGGGGTGGCCTGGTCGACGCTGCAATGCGCGGAGCTGCTCGCCGCCGGCGCCCCTGGGATCCACTTCTTCACCATGAACCGCTCTCCGGCCACCCGCGCGATCCTCTCGGCGCTGCTGGCGGCGCGGCCCTGGGAGCGGCGGCGCTAGTAGCGGGGTGTTGAACCCCGGCCCACTGGGCGCAGGTCGGGTTGTGAGCTGGGTGGCAGCCGGCGACGGACTCTGACCCTCAACCTCTCCAGGGCATTTGGGACATAGGTGTCCACAACATAGGCAGGCCGTGATCCCGCCCGGAGAGCACCCTCAGCGAGCGACCAGCCAGCAAAGCGGCGCCCGGCGGGCCGCCGCACGACCGCGGGCGGCGACCAACCTCGACCTCGTCACTGGGGCTTCGGGGTCGCCGTGGGGAGACGCAGCTGGAACGGGGTCGGCGTTGGCGTCGGCGTGGGTGCCGGCGTCGGAGTCGGGGCGGGAGTGACCGAGGCAGAGGCCGACGGGCGGGCCGCTGGCGACGCCGGGGCCGAGGGAGACGCCGGGCCGGCACCGGCGGGGGCACCATGTCCGGACGTCAGCGCGGCGAGGATCTGTGACGGGACGCCGGGCGTGCCCCCAACAGCTATCGCCGAGGGATCGACCAGGTCGATGTAGCCGAAGCCTGGCCCCACGGCGGGATGCGCCGGGTCGGCGAAGTCCAGGTCGCCCCGCAGGGCGCCGAGGGCGGAGAGCTGGCTGGGAACCTCGGCCAGCGCGGCAGGGGTGCTGACCTCACCGAGGATCGCCTGCCAGCCTGCGCTCGTCCAGATCGAGAAGCTCGCCTCGGGGTTCCACTCGTAGGCGATCACGCTGACGTGGAAGAGGTCGGGGAAGCTGGCCGCCGCGGCCCCGAGGACGCTCATCAGCTGAGGCGTGACCGGGGTCCGCAGTGCCGCGGGGCGGAGGTCGACGAAGAGCGGGATCCCGGTGAGGGCGGAGTCCCCCCCCGCTGTGAGGAGCAGGCTGGCGCCGTCGGCAGCGACCGCGTACTCCCCTCCATCCCTCACCACCCGCATCACCGGGGTGCGCTCGCTGACCGCGATGCGCACCCTGCCGGGCAGCTCCGTGGTGACCGCCACCGACTCCACCCAGGGGATCGCCCTGATGCGGGCGGCCACCGCGTCAGGGCTCAGCGAGAAGATGCTCTGCCGCCCGAGGTCTGCCGCGGAAAGCACGCGCGCGGTGGAGAGGAGCCGGGTGCCGGTGACCGTGACCGAGCTCACCCGGAAGGCGGGAGTCGCGAGCAGCACGACGAGGAGGGCCACCTCCAGCAGCAGGATCAGGGCGGCCACCGGCCGCCGCCGGTCGTGGCGTTCGGGGGGCGGGGGCGGCAGGGTGGGGCTGCGGCGCCTCCGCCGCGCGGTCCCGCGCAGCTCCACGCTGGGCTCCGGAACCTGGAAGCGCCGGATCGGAGCCACCTCGTCGGCGATCGCCGCGGCGACCGCGCGAGCCTGGGCGCGGTGGCGAGTGCGCCGGTCCGCCAGGTCGGGGCTCTGGGGAGCCTCGATCACCGCGCTGCGCTCCGGTGGCGGGCCAGAGCGGCGTCGACGAGTCCCTGGCACAGCACCGGAAACTCGACGCCTCCGGCCCGCGCGCTGTCGGGAAGCAGGGAGAGGGCGGTCAGCCCGGGGATGGCGTTCACCTCCAGCACCCAGGGGACGCCGTCCGCGTCGACGATGACGTCGACCCGCGACATATCGCGACAGCCAAGGGCGCGGTGAGCGCGCAGCGCCGCGTCGTGGCAGGCGGCACGCTCCGCCTCGGGGAGGCGGGCGGGGATGATGTGCTGGCTCTGACCCGCGGTGTACTTCGCTGCATAGTCGTAGAGGGGACGTCGGGAGACGATCTCGAGGGTCGGCAGTGCTCGGGGAGGATTATCACCCAGAATGCCCACCGTGACCTCGGTCCCCGCCACGAAGCGCTCGCAGAGGACCTCGCCGTGGTGGGCCGCGGTCTGGTGGGCTCGGACCAGCCCGCCCGTCTCGCGGACGATGCTGAGCCCGATCGTCGACCCGCCGTGGCGCGGCTTGACCACCAGGGGCAGGCCCAGCTCCGACGCTGCCGCCCTCATGGCCGCCGTGATCTTGCCAGCTTCGTCCCCAACCGGTTCAACCAGGCACCACTCCGGGGTGCTCAATCCTTCGGCGGCGAAGAGCCGCTTGGCCATCGCCTTGTCCCAGCACAGCGCGGTGGCCAGGATGCCGCTGCCGGTGTAGGGCAGGTCGAGGAGCTCGCAGATGCCCTGGACCGTGCCGTCCTCGCCGAAGCGACCGTGCACCGCCACGAAGACGCAGTCGTAGCCGCCCGCGGTCAGGGCTGGCCAGAGCTCGGCGTCGACCTCCAGGGTGGTGCAGGCATGTCCCAGGGAGCGCAGCGCCGAGACCACGTTGGCGGCCGACATGCGCGACACCTCGTTCTCGGAGCCGGGGCCGCCGCAGACGACCGCTATCCGGAGGCTCATATGGACTCGGCGTGAGGGCCGACGGCAGTCATCTCTGGCCATCCCGGAGCGGCTCACCGAGGACGGCGATCTCGGGGACGAGGTGGACCCCGAACCTCTCCGCGACCGTTCGCTGGACCAGGTCCATGAGCGCCAGCACGTCAGCGGCGCTGGCGCCGCCGGCGTTGACGATGAAGTTGGCGTGGAGCAGGGAGACCTCGGCGCCGCCGACCCGGGCTCCCTTCAGCCCGGCCATGTCGATGAGGCGGCCGGCGTGGTCGCCGGGCGGGTTGGTGAACATGCTTCCCAGGCTGCGGGCGTTGTAGGGCTGGGTGGCCCGGCGCTCGGCCTGGATCGAGTCGGTGAGGGCCCGCACCGTCTCGGGCAGCTCGCGGCCGACCCGGAGGCGGGCGGCGGTGACTACGTGGCCGGTGAGGTCCCGCTTGAGCCGCGAGCTGCGGTAGCCGAAGCCCAGCTCGGGGTTGATCAGGTGGACAGCGGCGCCGTCGGGGGCCACCAGGTCGCAGTCGATGAGCACGTCGCGAATCTCGGTGCCGAAGGCGCCCGCATTGCCGCGCACCGAGGCCCCGCAGGTTCCGGGAACGCCGATGCCGAACTCCAGGCCGCCGATCCCGCGCTGGGCGCAGTCCAGGGCGGCCCGGGGCATCATGGCCCCGCCCGGCAGCTCGATGACATCATCGCCGATCTCTCGGAGGCGGCCGCGGGGGAGCTCCAGCACCAGGCCACGGATGCCGCCGTCCAGGATCAGGCTGTTGCTGCCCGCCCCGATGACGGTGACCGGCAGGCCCGCCTGATGGCAGCGGCGCATGACCTCGGGGAGCCGGGCCACCGATTCCAGGCGGAGGTACCAGTCGGCCGGCCCACCGATGCCGTACTGGCTGTGCCGAGCCAGTGGCTCGTGACGGCGGATCCCTGACCGCCGGACAAGCCAGTCCTCGAGCGGCGCCGCCGCGTCGTCCGCAGCACCCACGACGCTCCCCCTCCCCCGCTCGCGGTCATCCATGAGCGGTCTCCGGTCGCCGCCCAGCCTCGCCGCCGGCGGTCTCAACCCGACCCGCGGCGTCCGGCGGGGCTCCCCCAGCCGCATCCCCCCGCCCGGCCCGCTCCGGGCTGCCCCCCAGCGCCCCGACGATGCGCTGCGCGATCTTGTCGAAGCCCCCCAGGGAGAGCACCACCACGACATCCCCAGGTCGGGCCAACCGGCTGACCAGCCTCACCCCCTCGTCACTGTCCTCCACCAGGTGGACCTCGCGGCCGGAGATCCGGGCGGCCACGTCGGCTGACGAGACGGTGGCCGGCTGGTGGCGCTCTCGAGCCGCCTCGATCGGCCCGAGGACGACGACGTCCGCCTCCTCGAAGCTGCGACGGTAGTCCTCGAGCAGGGTGCGCGTCCGCGAGTACGTGTGGGGAGTGTGCACGGCGATGATCCGCGCCAGGCCCCAGCGCGCCCGCGCCGCGTTGATCGCCGCCCACGCCTCGGTCGGGTGGTGGGCATAGTCGTCGACCACGGTGACGCCGCCCGGCTGACCCAGGATCTCGAAGCGCCGCGCCGGCCCCCGGAAGCTGGCGCAGGCAGCGGCGCACACCTCGATGGGGCCCCCCGCGAAGTGGGCGAGGGCCAGGGCGCAGGTGGCGTTGAGGCTGTTGTGACGTCCGGGGAAGGTGAGCGCGATCTCGGGGATGCGCAGCTCGCGGGCGTCGACCCGGAAGCGCTGGACCGCGCCGTCGTCGGCCAGCCGGATGACCCGCCAGTCCGCAGCCTGGCCCTCGCCATAGACGGTCACCCGGCAGGGCGCGCGGTCCCGGAGGGCCAGCGCCTGCGGGTCGTCGCCGCAGAGGACCAGCAGCCCGTCCTCGGGCAACGTCTCCACCAGCTCGACGAATGGCCGCCGGTACGCCTCGAAATCGGGGTAGACGTCGGGATGGTCCCACTCCAGGCGGGTGACGCAGGCCGCTCGGGGGTGGGTGTGGAGAAACTTGGGCCGGGGGTCCCAGGGCGCGGTGGTGTACTCGTCGCCCTCGAAGACGAAAGGACCGGTGCCCAACCGGGCGGTGCCGCCCACGTCCAGCGAGGTCGAACCGAGCCGGAAGCCGGGGTCCATGCCGCAGCGATCGAGCATGTGGATTAGCAGGGCAGCCGTGGTGGTCTTGCCGTGAGTACCGCACACCGAGAGCCGCAGCCGGTCCCCGGTGAGCCGCACGAAGAACTCGATCTCGCTGCTCAGGGGGAGACCGCGGCGCTGCGCCTCCAGCCACTCGGGGTTGCCGGGGCGCACCTGGTTGCCCACCACCACCAGGTCGGGGACACCCCAGCGGTCCAGGTTCTCCGGCTGGTGCTGGTTCACCCAGGGGATGCCCGCCTCGGTGACCACGTCGGAGACGGGCGGGTAGGCGTGCTCGTCACTCCCGGTCACCCGGTCGCCCATCCGCTGGGCGAGGAGGGCGGCGCCGCTCACCGCGTAGCCGCAGATCCCGAGGAAGTGGACATGACGGGGCGTCACCGGTCCGGCGCAGCCCCCGAATGGGTGCCGAGCTCGCGGACCAGGTCGGCCGCCCTCGCGGTCGCTCCCGGCCGTCCCATGGATCGGCTCCGTGCCGCCATCTGGCGCCACCGCGAGGGGTCGTCCAGCAGCCGCTCGATCTCCCGGCGCAGCCGGGGAGCGTCGCACTCGGCATCGGGGATCAGGACCGCCGCCCCACCCCGGACGTAGGGGGCGGCATTGTGGCGCTGGTGGTCCCCGGCATGGGGGTAGGGAACCAGCACCATGGGACGACCCGCGGCGCTCACCTCGGCGAGGGACGAGCCCCCGGCCCTCATCACCACCAGCTCGGCCCAGGCGATCCGCGGCGCGGCATCCACGAAGAAGGCGCTCACCTCCCAGCGCTGGCCGAGCTCAGCGGACAGAGCCTGCTGCGCCGCGCGGATCTCCGGCTCGTCGAGCTGCCCGCACTGGTGAACGATCCGCAGGTCGGGATGCGAGGCGAGCAGGGCGGGGACACAGCCGGTGAGGGCCAGGTTGATCCGGCGAGCTCCCTGGGAGCCGCCCCAAACCAGCACCCGGGTGCAGCGCTCGCCGAGGGCTGGGGCGCCGCTTCGGAACTCCGTCCGGATCGGGTTGCCGGTGACCTCGACCCGGGCTGCCGGCAGCTTGCTCGCCGATTCGGCGAAGGAGACCGCCACCGCCGCGGCGCTCCTGGCCAGGAGACGGGTGGCCCGGCCGGGCCGGGCGTTCTGCTCGAGGAGGAGGATGGGGACCCGCTCCCGCCTGGCCGCCAGCACCACCGGCACCGAGACGTAGCCGGCGGCGCCGACCACGACGTCGGGGCGGAAGCGGCGGATGGTTCGCCGAGCCGCCCGGACCGCCCTGGGAAGGCGCAGCGCGAAGCCGGCCAGGGTCGCCGGCCGGGAGAGGTCGAGGCCGCGAATCTCCAGTGTCTCCAAGGGGATGCCGGCGCGCTCGACCAGGGCCTCGGCGACACCTCCTCGGCGGCCCACCAGGAGCACGGCGCCCTCAGGGTCGGAGGCGCGCAACTCTTCGGCGAGCGCCAACGCCGGGGTCAGGTGGCCGCCCGTCCCGCCCCCGGCTATCAGAGTCCGCACCCTCGATCGCCCCCTGGTGGACAGCCCCGGACAGCCTCCGCCTTCCCGGGGACCCCTTCTTCCTTGTCCCGGAGAGGCTGCGCTTCTCCGGGGACCCCTGGCTTCCTACCCCAGAGAAGCTGCGCTTCTCCGGGGACCCCTGTCTTCGGCCCTGCGCCGACACGTTGCAGAGTATCCCCATCCCGGCCAGGTTCATGATCAGCGCGCTGCCCCCGTAGCTGATGAAGGGCAGGGGGATCCCCGTGGTCGGGATGAGGGTCGTGACCGCGGCGACGTTGATGAACGCCTGGATGCAGATCCAGGCGGTTATGCCGCCCGCAAGCAGGGCGCCGAAGCGGTCGGGCGCCCGCAGCGAGGCCCGGATCCCCCGCCACGCCAGGAAGGTGAAGCCGATGATCACCGCCGCCGTCCCGATCAGCCCCAGCTCCTCGCCGATGATCGCGAAGATGAAGTCGGTGTGCGCCTCGGGCAGCCAGGAGTACTTCTGGATCGAGTTGCCCAAGCCGACCCCGGTGAGCCCGCCGCTGCCCAGGCCGTAGAGGGCCTGGAGTCCCTGCCAGCAGGCGTTCAGCGGATCGTTGACCGCAGATCCGAAGCAGGTGAGCCGGCTGATCCGGTAGGGCTCGGCGGCAACCGCCGCGTAGCCGGCCAGCCCGCCGAGCGCGAGCAGGGCGATCAGGTGCCGGTACCGGGCGCCGGCCAGGAACAGCAGGAGGCCGCCGACCGCGGCCAGGACTATGGTGCTGCCCAGGTCCTTCTCGAGCAGCACCAGTCCCACCGGGACGCAGAGCAGGATGCAGTAGTCGCGGATCGTCCGCCAGCTGCGGACCAGGTCGCCACGATCGCTGAGCCACCGGCCGAGAACCACGATCACAGCCAGGACCGCGAGCGCCGACGGTTCGAGCTGGATCGGACCGAGGTCGAACCAGCGGCGGGACCCGTTGGCCTCGACCCCGATGTGGGGAACCAGGACGGCCACCAGGAGCAGCACCGTGCCCAGCCCGATCAGCCTTGAGAAGCGGGTCAGGTGGTGGTAGTCGATGCGGGCGAGGAGCAGCATCGCGGCCGCTCCGGCGGCCAGGAACACCAGCTGGCGCTCGAAGAAGTAGCTCGGGTTCCCCGTCTGCTGGTAGGCCAGCACCTCGGAGGCGCTGTAGACCATGACCAGGCCGAAGGCGCAGATCGCCGTGATGGCGACGAAGAGCCAGCCGTCCACCGACGCCAGCCCCCGGGTGGCCGGGACCAGCTCGACCCTGGCCCGTCGGATGGGGAGGTCGAGGGTGCGGGTGGGAACGGGGGCGGCCACTCAGCTCCTGCGGTGCGACGACGTGGAGAGGACGGGTGCCAGGCAGCGGCGCGGACGCCATTGTCACCCAACTGGAGCCCACGTGGCGCCTCCCGGCCACGGCGGCCCGCTCAGGCGATCACGGGACAGGAGCGGCGGCAACTCCGTGAGCCACTAGGAGGGTCAGCGCCAGGGCGACCGCCCCGGCTCCGGCGAAGAGCAGCACCAGGTGCTCCTCGCGGATCCCGAGCTTCTCGAAGTGGTGGTGGATCGGACTGGCCTGGAAGAGGCGGCGCTGGAAGCGGGTGATCGCGGTCACGTTGATGATGACGCTGGCCGTCTCCACCGCGAAGACGATGCCCAGGAGGGGGAGCAGCCACAGCAGGTGGGCCTCGACCGCGATGGCGGTGAGGGCGGCCCCCAGGCCCAGGGCGCCGGTGTCGCCCATGAAGATCCTGGCGGGATGCCAGTTGTAGAGCAGGAATGCGGCGACGCCGCCGAGCAGCGCCGCGCCCATCAGCACGGCGGCCGGGGCGTGGAGCCAGACCCCCGCCACGACGGCTCCGACCAGGGCGATCGCGGTGCAGCTGCCGGCAAGACCGTCGACCCCGTCGGTCACGTTCACCGCGTTGGTGGTGGCGACGACGGCCAGGGCCGCGAGGGGCACGATCCCCCAGCCCAGGTCGAGCAGGCCGAGACCCGGGAGGTTCTGCAGGGTGGCCCCGATCTGATGGAGTCCGAACCCGACCGCGACCCCGACAACCACCTGGAGAACCAGCTTCTGGCGGACGGCGAGTCCCAATGAGCCGAGCCCTCGGACATTGGCCAGGTCGTCGAGGAAGCCGACCGCCGCGCCGCCCACCAGCGCGTAGGCGATCACGAAGCCGGCCCTGCTCCGGTCCACCGCAAGCCAGGCCGCCACCGCGATGAGGCCGAAGAGGAGGCCACCCATGGTCGGGGTGCCGGCCTTCACCTGGTGGTTCTGGGGGTTGTACTCCTGGACCATCTGGCCGGCGCCGAGGCGGACCAGGACGGTGAGCAGCGCGGGGTACAGAGCCACGCCGGCGACGAAGCAGGCGGCGGCGGTGACGATGGCGGTGATCACGCGAGCAACCGGTCGATCACCGTCTCCAGGTGCAGGCCGCGGCTCCCCTTGACCAGGACCACCATGCCGGGAGCGAGCTGGCGAAGCGCCATCTCGGCGGCGGCCTCGGCGTCGGCGGCGCGCTCGACCGCCTCTGCGGGCATGCCGCCCGCCACCGCCGAACGGGCGACCAGATCCGCCTGCTCACCGACCGCGAGCAGCCGGGTGGCGGCGCGGGCGGCGCGGCGGCCGGCCTCCTGATGAGCGCCGGGCGTGCGCTCGCCGAGCTCCAGCATGTCGCCTATGATGGCGAGCCGATTCGGGGCCGCGCTGGCGGCCAGGGCATCGAGGGCCGCGGCCAGGGAGCTGGGACTGCTGTTGTAGCTGTCATCGACCAGGGTGGCACCGCTTCGGCCGGGCAGGACCCGGCCGCGGTGCTCGGCGGGCTGGAACTCCGAAAGGCGCTCGGTGGCCTCCGCGATGCCGACCCCGAGGGCGCTGGCGGCGGCGGCGGCGGCAGCAGCGTCGACCAGGAGGTGGCGGCCCGGGGCCCGGATGTGAAGCGGCGCCCGGCCATCGGGGCCGCGGAGCACGCCGGTGGCGCCGTGGATGCCCTGGTCCGAGATCTCCTCGACCCGCCACTCCGCCCGGGAGTCGTGAACGCCGAACCAGGCCACCGGCGCCCGGCTGCGGGCGGCCACCCCGACCACCCGGGGATCGTCGGCGTTGAGCACGGCTCGGCCATGACCGGGGAGCGCGTCGAGCAACTCGGCCTTGGCGTCGGCGATGGCCTCCTCGGAGCCCAGCCGGCCGATGTGAGCCTGGCCGACATTGAGCAGCACGCCGACCTCGGGATGGGTGAAGCCGGCGAGGTCGGCGATCTCACCCTTGGCAGTCATCGCCATCTCGACCACCATCCGCTCCACGGGCGAGTCGAGCCGGAGCACATGAAGCGGGATCTGGGTCCAGGTGTTGAGGTTCCCCGGGGTCTTGGAGGTGGGACGGCCGGACAGCGCCAGCGCGCACATCTCCTTGGCGGTGGTCTTGCCTACCGATCCGGTGATGCCGACGACGGTCGCCCCCATCTCACCCAGCCGCCGCTCGCAGGCGGCGCGCAGGGCGAGCGCCGTGTCCGGCACCCGGATCAGCAGCGGGGGCACGTCGCCCTGAGCGCGGAAGCGGTCCGAGACCACCGCCAGCGACGCTCCCCTCCGGGCGGCGTCGCCGACGAAGGCGTGGCCGTCGGTCACCTCGCCGGGGAGGGCGATGAAGCCCGCGCCGGGCGTCACCGACTGGGAGTCGCTGACCAGATCGGCGATATCGAGAGGGGCGCCCGGTGGGCTCTCGAGCCGGCCGGCCAGCAGAACGGCGAGAGTGTCGGCGCGGAGCACGGCCGGATGGTCGCACAGCCGGCCGGTGCACACGCTCAGCCGGGGTGCGACACAGTCGGGTGGGGACGCGGGGAGGGGGCGCGGCCGGCGAGCAGCGGGGCCGTGCCCAGGCGCCACACCCCGGCCAGCGCCGCCAAGGCCGCGACCACCAGCACGAGAGCCGAGGCGGCATCCTGGGTGGCCAGCCGCTCCCCGAAGAGGGTCAGCCCGAGGACGGTGCCGGTCAGCGGTTCGAGCACCGACGCCGCGGGCAGGGCGGCCCTGAGCTCACCGATCCGGTAGGCGTGCTGCTGGAGCAGAAAGCCGGAGCCGCCGGCCAGGACCAGCATGTAGGGGGCGAAGGTCGCGAGGACCGCGAGCTGCCGCTGAGAGCCGATCGCGATCGTCGTCTTGACCAGCGCGTCCGAGGTGCCCAGCGTCATGCCGGCCAGGGTCGCCAGGGCCACGGCGGCGCGCCACGTCGACCAGCTGCGGCTGCGCCACAGCGACGCCACGGCCAGCGCCGCGAGCCCGATGAGCAGCGGTGCCCACCACCCCGCCGGCGGCTGCGAGACACCACCGGAGGGAGCGGCGGCGACCAGGAAGAGCGTGACCCCGCCGGTGGCCATCGCCATGGCGACCCAATCGGCGCCGCGGGGCCGGGAGCGCGCCTGGAGTGCCGCGACCAGGAGGGCGATCACCAGGCTGGTGGCCAGGATCGGCTCGACGACCGCCAGGCGCCCGAGGTCGAGGGCGGCCGCCTGCAGCCCGTAGCCGGTGACCATGATCAGCACCCCGAGAACCCAGCTGCGCCGGTGGATCAGGACGGCGATGAGCCGGACGCCCCCGGAGCCGCGGCCGGGGACACCATGCGCCGCCCGCTGCTGGAGGGCGGCGCCGATCCCGATGCCACAGGCAGCACCCGCCGCCAGCGCGACCGGCCAGAGCGCGGTCACGCTACTGGAGGAGCCGGACGAGGGCCCGTCCGATCGGGCCGCGGGCTCCGCCGCGGTCGTCGGCATTCTGGAGGACGCGCTGGGCGGCATCGAGGAAAGGCCACCGCAGAGGTCCGGGGGGCATCCGGAACGGACGCTTGGTGACGAAGGGGAGGCCGACCCGCTCCGTGTCCCTCTCCATGAGCAGATCGACCGCGACGCGGGCCAGCAGCGCCGAGGGCCCGACCCCGTGACCGCTGTATCCCACGGCGTAGGCGAGGCGGCCCGGGCGCAGCCACCCGACGCTGGGGAGGCAGTGCACGGTGGCGCCGACCGGACCGCCCCACCCCTCGGTGATCCGGACGTCGTCGAGCTGGGGGAACGTCTGGCGGAAGGTCTCCTCGAGGCGGCGGAAGATGCGCGGGTCCCGGTCGCGCCGGGGGTCCGGCCCGATCCGCGAGACCGGGGCGTCGCGCCCGCCCCAGAGGATGCGCCCGTCGGGGGTGGGCCGGTGGAAGTGGGGCATGACCCGGCGATCCTCGACGCCCATGCGGCGCTCCCAACCCACCCGGGCCCACTGCGCCTCGGTGAGCGGCTCGGTGCAGACGATGTAAGCGCAAATGGTGAAGAGGAACCGGCGGATCTCGGGGA
>Ga0187771_10000068_pt1 | contig 46744 bp, 36 predicted proteins | sample 0116_SJ02_MP15_1_FD_133139 | JGI IMG/M metagenome (GOLD analysis project Ga0187771, IMG submission 133139) | Tropical peat soil microbial communities from peatlands in Department of Meta, Colombia - 0116_SJ02_MP15_10_MG | ecosystem: Environmental > Terrestrial > Soil > Wetlands > Peat | place...
CATTGCGATTCTTGCGAGTTGACAATGATTACACAACATGCCACGATACGCTAAGGGTCAATAATAAACGTATACGTTTGCGGCCGCGGCAAGGAGTTAAGCCGTAGTTGCGCGGGAGAACAATGTATGCCTGAGACGGCTTCTAGCAGTCGCCAATCTAGGTTTAATGGGCTTCGCCAGATCTGGCACTTGTTAAGGGACAGACTGGTTCAACCCGTCTCGAACGGAAATGCCGCCTGCGAATTCGAGTGCCAAGAACTCGAGTGCAAAACAGGCGAGTGGGAGACTTGCGAGAACCGGCTACGAATTGCGGCACAGAGATCGATCCCTGCCCGGGCTTCAAAACCCACCGGAGCCCAGTGATTGCGGCATGCTTGACCAGGGCGGAGTAGCGTACCTACTGGCGACACCTTGTGCGGTGGGCATGCGCTCAGAAGCCGTGCGGTCGCGGTAGGAAGACCGATTGCCCGGCACTCCCTGCTGCCGGTTTGAAACGAGGCGCGGACTGGTTGAGACTCGCGCCTACTTGCTCAGAGCTGTCATTCCATACTGTCGGCTTCCCCAATACAGTTGGGAGGTTGGCATTTCAGATGAGGCCTTCCCAATATCGCCGCTTCGCGAACAGGAGCCTACCAACGAAACGCCTGTTTTCATCTCAGTTGGGAACGACAGCTCTTGGCCAACTTGGAAAATAGGATTTCGGGAGCCGTCGCGCCGGGCTGAGGCTGCCTGCCGCAGGAACGGTTTCTTGCAGTCTCGTTCGCCGCCGGCTACCCAACGTCGCCACGAGCGTTGCTTCGAAGGATGCCAAAAGCCTCACTGTGCGTGTTGTTTAATCGGGAATGTAAGCGTCAAGCTTCGGGAAGATCATTTCGGCGAAGCTTACAGCCCTTTGTTGGGCCGTGGCGACGCCTTCATTCATGCCCAAAGGCGTAGCAAGTCTCACCAGGCCACCATCCGTCCGGTTCATGCGGATGGCATCCGCTACCAAATAGAATTTGCCCCAGAATTCACTGGCAATCACTCGGCCGTGCGATAGATACCAGTACAAAACCACTTCTCGATCGCCCGCTCGGGCAACGATGTAGCGATTCACAACCACCGTTCCGCCATGGGGCAGCGGCAGCTGTGTGACCCCATGTTCAACAGGAGACCACCCGGCTCCGGGCAGACAATGTTGGGGAGAATGAACCGTGGAGCCGGTCTTTTGTGTGGGGAAGAAGGCAAGGAAAAGATCCACCCCTGGTTCGCCTTCCGATCGCCAGTACCGGCGTTGTACGAATTCTCCTTTTCCCAAAATCTTCCAGACGTCCTCTTGGATCTGCTCGTCGCGTCCCTGCCAATCACCGACTTGCAAGGGGAAACCGTTCAAGGGCTGAAAAGGGGGGAGGCGTTCGGGTCGAGCGCGGGATAATAAGAAGCCGCCGGTCACGGCCATCATCAGAAGCGGGGGCACCAAACGTAGCCAAGAAGCCGCACGATCCGTCATGACGCCTTCCCATTGGGCCGGGCAACTAGGAAGCAGATCAGGGTATGCGTAAAAAGGAGCATGACCATCGCCATGGAAATCATCAACAAACCTTCAATAGAATGAAGGAACCGTTCTGCCATCGCCGGACCCCAGCGTTGCACCAATAAACCCGTCAAGACAATGCGCAGGCCATTGTCGGCAATGGCAATGGGAATGGCCGCTACAGCCAAAGCGACGCGTCGCGCCATGCTCGGCTCGCGAAAGTACCCAAAGATGATCGCCAGGGCCAGCAGGGCAGTGAGCAGTCGTATGCCGCTGCAAGCTTGCGCCACTTCCAGGGACATCGAGGGGAGCAGAAGGATGTTCCCGTCACGCAGAACGGGAATGCCACACGCAACCAGTATCGTTTGTGCGAATCGTGAGGCGATTAATTGCAGCGGAAATGTTACTTGGCTGAGAAGCAGGGTCGGAATGGGGATCATCAGAAACAAGCAAGCCCACGGGAAAAGGACAGCTCGGAAGAAGCGCCTTCCGCGAAAATAGACAAGGAACCCGGCGATGATGATCACGAAGGAGCAGCACGACAGAAAAAGCTCCGCCCCCAGAACTCCAACCGTCAGGGCGCACAAGGCGACAGGAATGATAAGCAGGCCGCTCCATGAAGGCTCTGCCGGCAAGACAGCTAATTGTTTGCGGTTGGTCCAAACGACATAGGCTGAAAACACGGGGATGAAAAACCCGTGCGATGAATTGGGGTCAGACCACCAATCGCCAACGAGCTCGATCAAAACAGGGAAGTATAGACCCAACACTAACACGATGAAAATCCCTGCTTGTGCCCAGGAAGTTGGGAGGTTGACGGTTGGGAATTGTTTGCCTATTGAGTTGTCGTCGGCGACACTGGGTCTCATATCATTCTAATCAGAGTCTGCCCGAGTTTGGGCTTTTTGGCAAATGAATCACATTAGCGCATCCTGCCGTTGACAATGAGTCGCCAGATTCGATCCGCATACGGCCAACTCAATTGCCCAGGGCATCTCCCCAAAGCCCAAAGCACAACTGCTGAGGAGGAATATTAATTCTGCGCGAGCCGCAACAAGGCAGGAAACACGCCCTCAAAGCGACCATCGGCAGGGGGCTGGGGTCGGTGTTTCTTTGCCCACGTTGGCCCCCGAAAATAGGGTATTTAGTCTCTATATGACTAGGGGTGTTTTACTTTCTCACATAGGGAAATTTTTCACTTGAAAAGTCCTCAAGAATTAGCTAGGATGGTTGCAGGGGTAAATCATAAATTTATTAGAGTATGGAGCAGATGCGGTCGGAGCTATGTGACTGCGTCGCACTCCACGGGTGAAAATGTTTTAACTCAGGGTTACAAAAAGATCACAGCAGAGTTGAGGAGGTTCTACTTGCTCGATGAGACGAGACTCGAGAGGCGAGCCGCTGCCCGTTACAATGTTAGAACCTCAGTCGAATTTGGATGGGGCGGGGCGGTTTACAGCGGCTGGTTGCACGATATAAGCGTAAATGGTGCATTCATCCTCTCCTCCTGTCGTCCCCCCGTCGGCGCGGAAATCGACGTCGCGATTCGCTTTCCGGGGTCTAGCGATATATTTCCAGGCATGGTAATTCGCTCCAAGGCTAAAGTCGTGCGAGTGGAAATGGATCACCAGACCGGGTTTGCAGTACTCGCAAAACTGGATCGCCTGGTGCGGCGGGGAAAGATAAGGAGCCCGCGAGTTCCAGAAGACTAAGGAGTCCTGGCGTCATTAGAGGGCACTCTTTGCTACAAGCCCACGGTTGTAGACAGGGCGCCGTGGCTGGTTTTGGGCATGGCCGTTAGGCACATGCTGATTGTAAGGTAGTCAAAACATCGCATGTCGTTGTTCAGGGTTTAGCCGCTTCAGCCCTTTCGTTCGGCTTGGCTAGGAGAACGCGGTTCAGGGAGAGCCGGAATGGGACTGAGAAGGGCGGAGCCATAGCCAAATAACATGGACGAATGCAAATGGACAGTGTGGTCGGCAAGCAAGGGTGAACCCTCCTGGTATGCCATTCAAACCCGCCCGCGGCACGAAAGAAGGGTTCATGAAGGCCTGCGGTCACTGGGATTTTGGACTTTTCTCCCGATGGTGGAGCAGGTTCACCAATGGAGTGATCGGCGGAAGAAGGTGCAAGTCCCACTGTTTTCCAGATATCTATTCATCCGGTCATTGTACAAACCCGAGGTTCATCAGGCTGTAATCAAGCTCCCTGGAGTGAATGGGTTCGTGGGTGTTGGGAGGCAAGCGCTTCCCATACCCGACTCCGAAATTGCGAACGTTCAACTACTACTTTCCCGCCAGATTCCCGTTGAACTTCACCCCTTTCTCAAGGTGGGACAGAGAGTTCGTTGTCGCGGTGGAGCGCTGGATGGTCTCGAAGGCATTCTGGTCTCGAAGAAAAAAGATCATAGCGTGGTGGTTTCCATCGAACTCCTTCAGCGATCAGTGTCGGTTCATATTAATGGTTACGATTTTGAGCCAGTCAAGGAACCGCGTCGCGGTACTGGCATGCTCTTTGCGCTTCGGGAGTGCAGCGCTCCCAGCTTTTAGGTTTCTGACATCGCAGCGGCCAATGTGGCCAAGGGGAAGAACACGTGGGACGAAAATCACCGAATTCTCGTGCTTACTTTCCGCTCAGGTTTGTGGCGGATGCCGGGGGAAGGCGGTCCATTTGCCGGCGAGGCATGGCCGCAATTGCCCTTGCCGGGGTGATGCCATTCCTTCTGGGATTCGCAGTGCCAGGGGTGAGCGCCGCAAAACAACCTGCTCGTGAAACGGCTGGCGCCCCAAGCCAGAAGCCGCTCGGGGAGTACATCATCTCCCCAAGCGACGTGTTGGACGTCAGCGTCTGGAAGGAACCTGACATTTCTCGTACGGTCACAGTACGGCCTGATGGAAAAATATCCCTGCCGCTGTTGGGCGAGATGGTCGCGTCAGGGAAGTCTCCCGTGGAGCTTCAGGCGGTCATCAAAGAAAAGCTCCAGCGCTACATTGTCAGCCCCGAAGTCACCGTTCTTTTGCATGACGTCAAGAACGGCGCCGTGTCCATTCTTGGTAAAGTGTCGAAACCGGGAGCCTATCCTGTGGCCCAACAGATGACGGTTCTGGACTTAATCGCCGCAGCGGGGGGATTCAAGGACTACGCTAAACTCTCCAAGATCTATGTTCTGCGCGTCGACACGGGCGGGGCAACGGTGCGCTACAAATTCAATTTCAAAGAAGTCATCAAAGGGCGTAACCTGTCACAAAACATTGCCCTCCTTCCCAGGGATACCGTTTATGTGCCATAGGAGTTTTCTCATGCCGTCTGCGGGATGGTTAGATAGGCCCCACGGGCGAAGGGTAGCGAGGGCCGGCAAATGGGCCCTGGAAGCAATGCTGCTGTGCTTCGCGACCGCGTCTCTTGTCCAGGCCCAAACCGGGGCCTTGGGGCAAGCGCCGGGCATGGCTCTCGCGTCTGAAGCGCAAACCGGGGATTATCTCCTCGGGACGATGAAACTATCGTCAGGTTTCACTGATAACGTCCTGCTGAGCACCGCCAACGGCCTCAGTGATGTGTATTATGGAATCCAACCGGGTGTCGCCTTCTCTAGAAGCCTGGGTTGGCTGCACACGACATGGGAGTTTTCTCCCTGGCTTGTAAAGTACCAAAAGATTGATGAGCGCGACCGACTTTCGGGCTCGTTTGTGACCGATTTCACTGCCAGGCCGTGGGACCACTGGACCTTTGATTTGAACAACAGCTTTCAGGTTCGCACGAACCCTCCCTTCGACACATTTGCCCCCCCGCCGGTCACAAGCACTTACTACTACGGGGAGGGGGGAACCATCATAGCGCCTCTCGATAATCTGACCACGGACGAGGCTGACTTTGACGTGTCTTATCAACCCACGGACCGGACCATTTTCCAGGGGAGCCTGTTTTACCAGACCTATGCTTACCACCCTATCCCCGGCTTGAACCTCACCCAAGGATTGGTGGACTCCCGCTCGGAATATGGTCGTCTTCAGTTTTATCGGCAATTCTCGCCACGGTTTCTCCTGGGGGCTTCGTACAGCCTTCAGAACGTCGATTTCTCCTTCACCAACCATTCCGCTGGGGTTCTCGCCCACAGTTTCGTGGGCGTCGGGACGTTTAAGATTACGCCCGCGATCCAACTCCAGCTCTTCGGCGGGCCCGTCCTTGCCCACATCGATAATCAGATCCTGGTGATTATTGGCGGCGCCGGAATCTACCTCCCAGTGAGCGCCGACACGCTATCGGGTACTGGCGGCGCAATCTTTTCCGTGCACAAGGACCGCACTACCATGCAACTTGTGGTGACCCGCCAGGTGAGCGGGGGGTCGGGCTTCACTGGCGCCTCGCAAAGCAACAAGGCAGACCTCTCAATTCGCCGGGAATTCTCCTCGCGCTGGACTTTTGCGCTGAGCGGGCAGTATGCCCTTTATACCCCCATCGGTCCCACTAACAACACGAGCTTTGAGCTTCACGTGAGGTCGGCACAGGCGTCGTTGACCCGCAGGCTCACCGAGAGATTATCGCTTGACTTTCAAATCACCCGCGGCCAACAGTTGGAATTGACGCGAGCAACTCGAAGATATGTGGACGTTGACTTCGCCCAATTCACTTTGACGTACCAATTCAGGCATCCGATAGGCTAAAAACTATGATGGAGAACACTTCCAAGGAAATCTTTCCCTCGACCGCCTCGATCAATTACCTGGACATAGCGCGACGGCGCCGCTGGTGGCTGCTGGGGAGTCTAGTGGCCGGCTGGGCCTTGGCCTTCGGTGCGGCCGTCGTCATACCTCCCACTTACACTTCCCGTGCAGTCGTCCTGGTGTCGCATGCCGCCATTCCACCCAGCTACGTGGAGCTCAACGTCAAGGAGGATATGACAGAGTGGCTGCGGAACATCTCCCAGCGGTACATGGATCGCACACACCTGGAGCATATTATTGAAGAGTATCACCTGTACCCTGACTTATGGGCGGGCGCAAATCACGAGCAAGCCGTCCAGAAGATGCAGCGGGACATTGATATTGCCCCGATGCCCGTGGATGAGGCCGCAAGTCCCCAAGGGGCAAGTACGGAGGACCCCGCGCAGGCTGCCCGGCGGGCGTTGGTGCCGGAGAATGGCAAAGCCCCGGAAGCCATCGCCTTCCGATTATCCTACTCAGCTCCCAATCGCGTTGTTGCGCAACAGGTTGCCACCGAACTGCTTTCGCTCATGATCGAACAGAGCATCCAGGGGAGGCAAGACCAGTCCCAAACCAACACGAACTTTCTTCAGGCGCAGGCCGCCCAAGTATCAGATCAAATGAAACTTCAGCAACAGAAGATTCAGGAGTTCAAGACCCGATACAATCGCGAATTGCCTGACCAGAAGGAAGCCAACGTTCAAACCCTCACCCAGTTGCAGAGCCGTCTGCAAACGGCCAGCGATGGGCTGGCCCATGCCGAGCAGCAAGAAGTCTATCTGCGAGCTCAAGCGGACCAGTACGACCAACTCCAAGCGGGAATCGTAAGCGATCAATCCGCCCCAAACTCACTGGAAAAGGTCGACCAGCAGTTGGAAAAGCTTCAAAACCAACTTAGCGACCTCAAGGCCCGCTATACCGATGACTACCCTGATGCTCGCAGGCTGCAACAGGAGATTTCACAGCTCAAGGCTTCTAAGACAGAGCTGGTTGGGGCGGTTAAGACTCCGCACAAACCGCCGGCCAACGATCCACCCCCAACCTTTCGACCAAAGACTTACGCCGAGCTGCAAGAAATCAGCCCCATCCTCACCATCCAAAGCCAACTCAAGTCTAACGACATCGAAATTGCCAATCGGCATAAGGAAATCCAGGACATCACGGCTGAAATAGGACGCTACCAGAAGCTCCTGGATGACTCCCCGCTACGGGAACAGCAACTTCAAGCGCTAACGAATACGTACGACCAGTTGAAGACCACATACGACTCTTTGGCCACCAAGACCAGTCACTCCGAACTTGCTACAAACCTGGAAAAGCATGAGCAGGGAGAGCAGTGGGCGATCCTTAGCCCTCCCAGTGCTCCACGCAAGCCTAGTTTCCCCGACAAATTCACGTTCATCCTAGTGGGTTTGGGGAGTGGCTTGGTGATGGGAATTGGACTGCTTGTTCTTAAGGAGATGATGGATGACCGTATCTTCGACGAGCAGGCCCTTAAGCCTCTGATCCCTCGCGGCGTCCCTCTCCTGGCGAGAATACCGGCTTTGCCCACAAAGGTTGAGAAAAGGCATCGGTCCTGGAGGATCGCCTCGGAATGGCTCGTGGGAACGGCCCTCGTGATAGCTATTGCAGGTATCACAACCTTGGCCTATTTTCGAGGCTGACGCCGGAGTCAGGGCGCTCGCTTCCCCCTCATTAGGCCTATGACCTGTTTCCGCACGGCCGGTTCCCCGGCCTTTGCCCACGCAGGGAAGACTCGTCAATCATGGAGTAATTCAAATGGACAATCGAGAGCAGCGAAAGCGACCTGTGCTGGCCCAATCCGCTGACGAAGTGCTGCTGGAAGACGGACACGCAAGCCCTGTAACCTCTCTTGGCTCGGTCGAAGGCGACAGCCTTGAAATTGTACCAACCCTGCAGCCCGTATCCAAGCCCGAATCGCGGATTGTGTGCTTTGAGGTTCAAAACCCCGCGACTGTCGAATTCGGATTGCTAGCCGCCCGCCTCCAGACGTTGAAAGCGCAGAATCGGATGAAGAGGATTCTCGTGGCGGGCTGCGGCTTTGGCAGCGGCAGCAGTCTTATCTCAGCCAATCTAGCCATTGTGCTTGCTCAGGATCCAAGCCATAGGGTGCTGCTGGTGGATGCCAATTTGGAGCGCCCCAGCCTCAGTAACATGTTTGGCATTAAGACCGAAAAGGGGCTCTCCGATCACTTGCAGACGGGAGAGCCGTTTGAAAACCTCGTCTGCCAGTTGAGCCCCGGCAGAATATGGTTCTTGCCCGCTGGACCTCGCCCACGAAGCGGGGATGAGCAAGGCCAGATCTATCACTCACAAAGGCTCGCCGATTTGGTTCAGCTCGAAACGGACTGGTTCGACTGGGTCGTGGTCGATCCCCCTGCCCTGGAAACTTGGTTAGCGGTAAGGGCGGTTGCCCAACTCTGCGATGGCATCATTATTGTCGTCCGCAACGGGCACACTCAAAAGAAGGTCTTGCGGCGGGCTCTTGATTTGCTGGAGGGGCTGCCGGTGGTCGGTTTCGTCTGGAATGCCTGAGTATCTTCGTGCCACTGAAGGGCTGGTGCCCGAGCCAAGTGCCAAGAGCGCCCCGAGGCCCGCAGGCCGCAGCACAAGGAGCAGTGCAATTTGCGTCGAGTTTTCAGCGTTTCTTTCCCGGGATGCATTTTGCTTTTAGCCGTGTCCGATGCATTCCTCGTCTCCGGAAGTCAAGCGCTGGCAGCATATTGTTCATTCGGTAGTGATGCTGGCCTGTTTTTCACCTACTACTCCGGCCCGGAGAAGATTGTCATGGCGACGGGCCTCTTTTTGATGTCGACTTATTACGTAGGCTTGTTCGAGGGCGGGAGCTTCATAAGTTACCGGGAGGTGTGGAACGGGCTCATACAGTCCTTGGGACTCTGGATCCTCTCCCTGGCGGTTTTCAAATACGTACGCCCTAACCTGATTCCACCCCTCAGAGTTCTCATCTGGGGAGCCGGCATAACCGCCCCGCTGCTTTTGGCATGGCATCGAATCTTCCTGACGGGCATACAGCGAACGCGCCTCGCGGAGCAGGCGGTGGTACTCGGGAGTGGCCAGTGGGCCATTAACCTGGACCACGAAGTCCGAAAGCGTCCCGACTTAGGGCTTAACTTGGTTGGCTATGTGGACTCGAGCGGGCCTTCGTCCACCAATGGGTTACGGTATCTCGGGACGCCGGATCAGCTCCCCGAGGTGATCAGCCATAACGGGATCGACCAAATCATTGTGGCAATGGCGGACCGAAGGGGCCATCTTCCGGTGGAGCAGTTGCTGGCGCTGAAGAAAACTGGCACTCAGGTGGTGGACGGGGCTGATCTTTATGAAAGCACCATGGGGAAAGTCCCCGTCCAATGGCTCAAAACCAGTTGGTTGCTGTTCTCACCGGGCTTCTGCATTTCAACCGCAACGCGCTTTTATAAGAGACTGGCTTCGATTGTCGGGGCAACCGTAGGCTTGATTGTGGCTGCTCCCTTGATGCTACTTACGGCCATCGCAGTCATGCTGGATTCTCCGGGGCCGGCGCTGTTGCGGCAAGAGCGAGTAGGGCTCGATGGAAGGCTTTTTAAGATATTTAAATTCCGCACGATGCACGTCGGGAACGAAAAAGACCGCAGCTTCGCGCCGGCGAAGAAGCAAGATCCGCGTGTGACCCGGGTAGGTAACTTCCTTCGCCGGACGCGATTGGACGAACTTCCACAACTCTATAACATCCTGCGCGGGGATATGGCCTTCATCGGACCGCGCCCCTTTGTCCCTTGGCAGGAAAAAATCCTCGTTGCACAGATCCCGTTTTATAATCAGCGCTGGGCGGTAAAGCCCGGGGCCACGGGTTGGGCACAGGTCAACCGCCCATATTGCGTGTCAATTGAAGATAACATTGAGAAGCTGGCCTACGATCTCTTCTACATTAAGAACTTATCCTTCGCCCTCGACTTGCTAATACTGGTGAAGACCACCAAAATCCTGGTTCTGGGGCGGGGTGCGCAGTAGCCAATATCCCTCGCAACGGGCTTCGCTTCCCTCAAGTGTTCGAACCACAGGGCAACTTAATATGATTTGTGGGTGCTTGAGGATTGACGGCAAGCAAACTAGACGGTCGGAAGGTATAGGGACTTTTGTACCATCTCGGTGTGAGCTGCAAGACGATCTCGTACGCTCACTTTCTTCATCTTGTGGACATTAAGCTTCTCTAGTACTAATCATTGCATAGTTGTATTTGTGTATTGGGATTGTCCGTCGCCGGGGCTTTAATAGCGTTGGTGGGCTTGATCCTAAGGCAATCGAATGGTTGCGGATGACCTTGAACAAGGTCAGGCAATACGACGGAGGGATGTGGCGATGAGAATCAGCAGGCTGGCTATTTGGACCATCGTGGGTTGTAGCGCACTTTTGGGAGCCGCGCGGAGCGCAAGTGCCCAAACTGAGGTGACTCTGGGGGCGACGACACAGCTTATCACCTTTTTTGGAGAAAGCAAATCCGAACCCAATGAGGTGGGTGTCACCCTCGGCGCGTGTAATAAAGGCCAGTGCAGATTGACAGGGACGGCCCAGGAGTCGGGCAAGATAGGGACAAGTTCAGTGCCTTACGAAATCTTGTCGAAGTTGGGCTCTGTAACCGCCACATTAGTTAATGCCACTCTTGGTACATGGAAGGTTTCCGAATCCGCTCCCATGCTTTTTGAACTTGGTAAGAACGGCAGCCTGTTGACTGGCGACCTGAATCTACTGACCTTGCAGAATAAGCCAGGCTCAAAATCAGGAGAGTTTGATGTTAACGGGGTTGCCGACCTGACGATTACCGGCGGATCCCTGGCAGATGATTTTACAAAAGCTGGCGGCGTCCTCCAAGTTAGCGTGGTGTTCTATAGCACCACGAACATCATGAGCCTGCTCGGGACTGGCAACCACAAATATGGCACTATGGGAGGCGGCGTACTTACCCCCACTCCCGAACCGAATACCTTTGCAATTTTTTTGTTAGGGTCGGGCATCCTGTTGATTGGGACCATTATGAAGCGCAAGAGAGCCTTACCCGCCCGGCTGTAAGAGGCGGCTACGAAGTCTGGAAGCAGTAACTACGGTTATCCAGGAACCTTCAGCCCTCAGGGGAGGATGGTTCCTCGGCTGGCAGCGCCAGTACCCTATTTCCCTCCAACGACAACCCGGGGCCTGAGGCGGCACTTCGTGCTCCCAAGACTCCTTTGCCCCGACCAGGGCAACTTGGCCTTGGTCAGGTGGCTACGAACTGTGGGCAGGCAAAGGGGCATTTGTGTTGTCCCCGCGGGGAGTTCAGGAAGAAAAACATGAAAAGGCTTTCCGCGATCCTTGCGTTACTGCTCCTTATTGCTCTGGTTTTGGCGTGTTTCATGACGCGGCATCATAGTCCGCAGGAATATCGTCAGAGGTTCATGGAGAGCGGGCAGCGCTACTATGACCAGCGGGAGTACGAAAAGGCTTCTATCCAGTTCCGCAACGCGATCCAGAACGACCCCAAGTTCGCAGATGCTTACTATGACTTGGCCCAGAGCTACATGCACCTTCGGCGCTGGCCGGAAGCTTATAATGCGCTCCAGCGTGCAAATAGACTCGAGCCGAATAGGTTGGAAGTCCACCTCGACTTGGCAGAATTGTACCTGGATGCTCATGATTATAAGAATGCCGAAAGGGAAGCCAACTTCATCCTTGGGCGCCAGACCAATTATGCGCCGGCATTGCAAGTCCTGGGGGCTTTGCAGGTTGGGCGTAACGATCCTGAAAAGGCATTAGTGGCTTTCAAGAAGATTGTGGAATTGCGGCCGGCAGATCCAGTGGCTTACACAAATTTAGCATTAGTGGAAATCGGCTCGCGTTCCTTCGTCAATGCGGAAAGGCATTTACGGAAAGCAGTCTCGGTCGACCCCCATTTTGTCGTCGGTTATCTCAATCTCGGGAACTTTTATCACCTCCAGGGGCGCGAACCGGAAGCTGAAATGGTTCTGCAACAAGGTGTCGACCGGAACCCCGGTAGCGTTCCGGCCAGTCTCAACCTCGCCACATTGCTCTATGATGCAAAGGATGGTGGTCGGGCGGAAGCCGTGCTCGACACCGTTCGAGCGCATCATGGGGGCTCCCCGGACGCAGCTCTGTTGATCGGAAACCTCTACTTCCAACATAAAGACTGGGCGCGCGCCGAAAACGAGTTTGCACAAGGCCTGAAGGCGTCTCCAAAGAACGTGGATCTTGGGGAGCGCATGGTGGAAGTCTATCTCGCCACGGGGCGTGTGGGGGCAGCGGAGTCGCTGAACGAGAGGCTGTTGCGGACCGCTCCCGGTGAGCTGACTCTCCACCTGTCAAAGGGCCGCATCCTCTGGGCTCTCGGTAGGCATGATGAGGCCATTATGGAGTTTCGACGACAAACTGTCCAAGAGCCCGATTCCGCCCAGGCGCACTATTTGTTAGGTTGGGCACTATGGCAAAAGGGGGACGCTGCTGCGGGGGAGGGGGAGATGACTCAAAGTCTGAATCTCAACCCCGAGTTGCTTCCAGCCCTGCAGTCTTTGGCCAGACTTTCCTTGTCGAATGGCGATTGCGAAGCCGCCGTTAGCTACGCCACGCGATCCCTCCAGATCCAAGCGTCTGATTCCTCACAGCACGCAATTCTTGGAACCGCCTACTTGCGCTTGGGCGACATGGTCAGGGCTGCTCAGCACATCGCAACAGCTCAGTCCCTTGATCCGCAGAACCCTGACCACCATCTCGAATTAGCCGCAGTGTATGCCGCGCAAGGGGAAAACGGCAGGGCGGAACAAGAGTTGACCGCTGCTTCTCAACTTGCTCCTGAATCCACCGAAGTACTCGGTCAAGCGGCGGATTTACGCGTCAGCATGCGCGATCAGACCCGAGCCATTGCCGAAGTGCGCCAATTCCTGAGCACCCACCCCCAAAGTGGCGAAGCCCGCCAGATATTGGGGTCGTTACAGGCTAGCACCAATAATCTCCCCGAGGCCCGCCGGGAGCTCGAGCGTGCCGTCCAGCTTCAACCCGACCTCCTCACGGCTTACCTTCAACTTGGTAAAGTATGTCAGGAAGAAAACGACCAGGAGGGGGCAATTAGCAACTATGAAAGAGCTTTGAAGCTTCAGCCTCATTTCGCTCCGCTGCTGACGTTGGTGGGTAATTTGTACTTGAAGAAAGGCGATTTTCCGGCTGCGGAAAGGTACTTCAGTCAAGCCCTTGTAGTTGACCCAAATGCGGCGATTGCGGCCAGCAACCTCGCATGGGTTTACGCAAAGCAAGGCCGGAACCTGCGGCAGGCCACCAGCTTGGCCCGCCAGGCTGACAGACTCCTGCCCACTGTCGATTCGATCGCGGACACCCTGGGATGGGTCGAATACGCGACCGGCGATTTCATGGCTGCAACCTCAGACCTCCGGGACTGCGTAAAAAGCCACCCCAACTATGCACCTTGCCATTACCATTTGGGCCTAGCGCTTATGGCAAGTCGCAAAAAGGCAGAAGGCAAGAGGGAATTGGACGCAGCCCTGGCGCTTGACCCGAAAGGCGATAATGCCCAGACTGTCCAGAGGCTCCTCACCCAGGGGCGTTAGCACCTCTGCGCGGTCGTCGGAAGTGGTAAAGGCATTCCTCAATTCAGCCAGATTCCCCAGGCTTCGTTCGTGGAGCCATGGCGTCGTTTGAAATGAGTTATAACCCGGCATTGCATCTTAATGAAGTTTATACGCGTCGGTGCACTTTATGGCAAGAGTAGGGTTGGTTGTCCTCATTGATGCGCTCGGATGGTCCTATTTGAAGGACCGGGAATTCCTGCCTGGGATTCTCAAGTTCCGCAAGGATGTTCGCACGGTATTGGGATTTAGTTGCGGGGCAATCCCTACTCTCCTCAGCGGTCTTGCGCCGGCCCAGTCAGGACATTGGAACTTGTTCTACTATTGCCCGGAAAAGTCTCCTTTTCGCTGGGTTCGCCTCCTGTCGCCGCTGCCGAACCGGCTCATCAATAACCGTGTTGTAAGGCGCGGAATACGGTTCATCGTGCAGCGACTTAGCCGCTTCGGCGGCTATTTCCAGATCTACGGGGTCCCCACCGAACTTCTTCCCTATTTTGACATCTGCGAAAAGGAAGACATCTACAAGCCCGGCGGAGTCCCGGATTCGATCTTCGACAAATTGGAAGAGGCTCATATCCCCTACCGGTCCTACTCCTATCACGATTTCTCGGACGAACGGATCATTCGGGAAGCGCGTCGCGACCTAATGGCTAGGAAGTACGAATTCTATTTTATTTACCTGTCCGAGCTCGATGCCTTTCTCCACGACCATTGCGCAGACAAGCTGGGTGTTGATCTCCAGATTGATCGTTATGCCGAGAGGCTGGATGGATTGTACAGCACAGCCGCCCAATGCAGCGAAGAGGTGGATTTCTTCGTTCTGTCCGACCATGGGATGACCCCCAAGCGGTCGGGTTTCGATCTGATCAGGGAAATCGCGAGTCTGGGACTTAGTGTTCCGCAGGATTACATTGCCTTATATGACTCCACTATGGCGCGTTTCTGGTTTTTCAAACAGGTGGCGCAGGCGCGTATCACCCAAAAACTGGGCGAACTGGATTGCGGCCGCACACTGGGAGCAGAAGAAAAGAAAAGGTTCGGCATCGACTTTCCTGACAATCGCTTTGGCGACTCAATATTCCTGATGAAGCCAGGGGTAGTGATTGAGCCGAGCTTCTGGGGCAATCTCGGACCCGCCGGGATGCATGGCTTCGATCCGGAGGCTGACCCGGACGCCTCGGCGATATTCTTAGCGAATCGGGCTCCCGAACGACCGCTGCACTCCCTCCAGGATGTAAATGCCGTCCTCGTTGACTGGATTGACTCCCGCATGGCGGTCGGAAGTGCAGGATAACGATTTGATTCGCGTTGCGCAGTTTTGCAATGGCAAGGTAAGAGCCGGCGCCGAGGAGGTTGCCTTCGAGCTATTCCGGGGACTCACTCCGGAGAGGTTCCGCACCTATTTGGTTTGCCCACCTCCCCTGTTGGAGGCGTTCGGCGAGCTGCCACGTAACGGACGAGTCCTGAGTTTGGACCTGCAAAATCCCTGGCAATGGCCGCAGAATCGCCAGTTCGTAAATTTCCTGAAGAGAGAACGGATTGACATTCTCCACGCCCACATGACTCGGGCGGCGCTCGCGTCTGTACCCTTGGCTCGATGGGCAGGAGTGCCAGTAGTTGTACAGACCAGCCATGGCCGCGAAGCGTGGCGCCGGAGTTGGCCGTCCAGGCAGTTCTGGATCGATCGTCGCATTGCCGCATGGACGGACGTTACCATTGCCGTTTCGGAGTCCACCAGGAGCTACCTCGTCGCTGAGAAGAAGCTCGACCCTGGCAAAATCGTTGTTATCCCCAATGGACGCAGCATGGCCGAATGCCAAATGGAGCCGGCAACCGCGGCCCGCCTTCGGGCTGAGCTGGGCCTTGTGCGGGGCAGAGTGGTGCTGGGTGTCTTCGGGCGTTTGGAGGAACAAAAGGGGCATAAGTTCTTCCTGGAAGCGCTGCCGACCATTTCAGGCCGAGTGGGAACGATCACTGCGCTTCTTGTCGGAAATGGCTCGTTACGTTCCGCTTTGGAAAGACAAACGGAGGATCTGGGCCTCAAAGGCAAGGTGATATTTACCGGCCACCGATATGACGCGCGCCACCTCATGGCCCTCTGCGACCTCATTGTCTTGCCTTCTCTCTACGAGGGAATGCCATTGGTGCCCATTGAGGCGGCCGCGCTCGGAAAGGCTGTAGTGGCCACATCGGTTGACGGTACGCTGGAAGTCATCAAGGACGGCGTTACGGGCCTGCTCGTGCCGCCCCGTGACCCGGCGCGACTGTGTGAGGCCATTACGCGCCTGATCCTAGACCCCAATTTCAGGGACGCACTTGGTAAGAACGCTCGCGTCCATGCGGCGGCCATTTTTTCCCAGGAACGGCATCTTCGCGACTCCGCATCGTGCTATGAGCGTTTGCGCGATCAACGTTCTGTTCGGCGATCGCGTCGGTAGCCCGGACCGGGCGGACTGGTCGGCGCTGCCGTTCTTTCTTTTCCGCCAATGTTCTTCCTCTATTTCTTGGTTTTTTCGATGCCTTTCTTCCGCCACCCGGTGATCAACGCGGGCGGGGGAATTCTCTCGGTGCCTAAGATGGCCGGATTGCTCGGGATGCTTTACGTCTTCGCGCACGTGAGGCAGCAGGGTTTTCCTAACTACTTCGGACCGCGTCTGAGCAAACTGTTTCTAGCTATCTTCACGTGGGCGATGATCTCTTTTCTCGTCCAGGGCCGAGCTCCCCGCATCGACGTGGGTGACCCTTCATTATTATACATATCAGAGTTTATCTTTCTAATTTTGATGATAACTTTGATTGACACCCCCAAAAAAGTCGAGTGGGTTTTTTTTGTCGCCTTGGCTTCGGTTGCATTTGCCTCGCTTTACATTCTTCGCGAGTATCAGGTCTACCGCTCGTTGGGTCCTAACTATCGGCCGGATGCCAAGATTCTGGGTGACGCAAATTACTTCAGCATGGCTGCCATGCTGGGGTTTCCCATAGGTTTTTTTTGGTTTTTGGTGGAGTCGCGTCCGGCTTATCGTCGGTTTCTTATCGCTGTGCTTCTGTTGGCGGGGGCGGGAATCGCCGTCTCAGGCTCGCGGGGCGGACTTCTGGCCTTAATGGTCTTCATGCTGTTCGCAGCTTGGCGGACGCGCAAGATGGGGCAGCTTGTACTCCTTCTGCTTCTGATCTTTCCCCCCATGCTCTGCATCCCCAAGAATCCCATTATCCGCATGTTGCACCCCGACTTTGCTGATAAACAGGGGGCCTTGGCTCGCATCGTAACGTGGAAAGCGGGCATGCGAATGAGCTTTGAGCACCCTATCACCGGCATCGGGCTCGCTCAGTTCAGGCCCAAGTTGGCGGATTACACCGGTGTGGCCAACATGTCGAAACTGGCCCACAATACCTATCTGGAATTCGCCGCCGAGCTCGGGATCCCCTGCCTTGTTCTTTACTGTTGGCTGCTACTAGAAACTTGGCGGGCCCTGGCGCGAATCCGCCGAGCGGCATCCAAAATGAACGACCGGCTCCTCCTCAATCTGGCGACAGGCATGCAGGGGGGGCTGCTGGGTTATCTGGTCAGCAGCTTCTTCTTGTCCTCAGAATATGTCAGGTTCTTCTGGTTCTATGTCTTCGTGACGATAGTTCTCGAAAGGCTTGTCCAAAAGTGGATCGTGGCTCAAATCGACGACAGCGCGCCGCCCATCGATAGCTTGGTTTTGCCACAGAGAATTCCCGTAATTCCGGGTGGCTGGGCTGCAAAGGGTGCGGAATGACGGCCCTCTTCTGGACCGGGGTTCTATGGATAGGTTATGTCTATGCCGGATATCCGCTAATTCTCTGGTTGCTGGCAATCGTGCGTCGAGTGCGCCCTTTGATCAAGGATGACTTCCTGCCCAGCGTGTCGGTGCTGATCTCAGCCCGCAATGAAGAGATGGACATTGCCTGGAAGGTGGCGGAGACCCTCTCGTGGGACTATCCGAGCGACCGACTGGAACTGCTCGTGGCGTCGGATGCTTCCGATGATCGCACCGACGAGATTCTCCAGTCCATCAAAGACCCACGGCTCAAGTTTGTCCGGATGGAGAGGCGAGGCGGCAAGGGTGTAGCCCTCAACCGTCTGGCGCAACTGGCTCGAGGCGAGCTGCTTTTCTTCACTGACGCCAACGCGCACATTTCAGCTCATTGCCTCAAGCGGATGGTGCGTCATTTCGCTGACGAAAGGGTCGGTTGCGTCACCGGCATGACCAGCGCCCAACCGAACCCTGACCAGGCGATTGAAAAAGGCGGCGGCCTTTATCTGGGTTATGAGGCGACGATCAGCCACCTCGAGGGCCAGCTCGGGTCCGTACTGGTATGCGACGGCGCCATCTTCTGCATTCGACGGTCCCTGTTCCAACCGGTCCTTCCCGAACTGGCAAATGATCTGGAACTCCCGCTTCTGATCGGGGGCGCCGGGTTTTGGGTTCTCGATGAGCCGGCCGCCAGGGTTTCCGAGCAGGACACGAGCTCACCGCAGGAGGAATTTGCCCGACGCCGCAGAATCTGCGGCCAAGGCCTCTTAGCCATGTGGAAATTCCGCCGGATGCTCCGAGGCCTGCGCGGCTGGCAATTTGTGAGCCACAAGTTCCTTCGCTGGCTGACGGTGATTCCGGCCGTTCTAATGCTGATCTCCAGCGCAGCGTTGGTTGGCCGGCCGTTCTTTGCGTTGATCTTGACGGCCCAGCTCATTTTCTACGCTTCGGCGGTGGCGGGGTGGGCACTGGCTGGCACGGGCAGGAAGGCCAGCCAAGCGCTCTCCGTCCCCTTTTTCGTGATGCTGGGCAGTGTGGCTGCATTCGTTGGTGTTTTGGACACCTGTCTGGGAAGGCGCTTTGCGGTTTGGGAGGTTCCCACGCTCTCGCGGGGACGGCAGGAGAGAACGTAGGACATGAGAGTAGACATCTGCGACGACCAGGTTCTTTGGGATGCGTATGTTGCGGCCTCCCCGCAAGCGACGAACTACCACCAGTGGATGTGGAAGCGCGTGATCGAAGAGACTTTCGGCCATACGGGATATTACGTGGCAGCGGCGGGGGCGGCAATTCAGGGTGTCCTGCCGCTCTTTGCGATCCGCAGCCGGATATTCGGGCACTTCATGGTTTCCATGCCTTTCTTCTCTCAGGGAGGGGTGTTGGCGGACACGCACGAGGCCAGGTCGGGGCTTCTGGCCAAAGCAGCCGAGCTTGGACGTGAGCTGGGGGTGCGACACATCGAATTGCGGCAGGGCCCCGATTGTGACCTGGAATGGCGCGGGGAGAGCAGCAAGGTAGTCATGGGTTTGCCACTTCCCTCTACCGTGGATGAACTTTTTGCCAGCTTCCCCGGGAAATTGCGTAACCGCATCCGGCATTCGGAGAAAAATGGTTTTGGACTGAGGGTCGGGTGCCTCGATGCCGTTCAGGATTTCTACTCCCTCTTCGCTATCAACATGCGGCACCTTGGAACGCCCGTATACCCAAGGCAATGGTTTGAGAATATCTGCCGCTCTGTTCCGGACCGCGTCCGGATCCTGACGGCCTGGGAAGGAAACAAGGCAACGGCAGCAGTCTTCGTCATCGGGTTTCGAGACAAACTGGAGGTGCCTTGGTCCGCTTCGCTGCCGGATTCGCGCAAGCGGTATTCCGCCATGTGGTTGGAATGGAAGATGCTGGAATGGGCCGTTCAAAACGGCTACCGATGGATGGACCTTGGCCGCTCGACACCCGGGGGCAACAGTTACGCGTTCAAGCGCCAGTGGACGAAGCACGAACGGCCGCTCCACTGGTACTACTGGCTGGCGCCGGGAGTCCCTATGCCGGAATTGCGCAAGGAGAATCCGCGCTACCAATGGGCGACCAAAGTGTGGCAGCGCCTGCCGCTGGTCATCGCCAACCTCCTGGGACCGCGAATCGTCCGATCTATACCCTAAGACAAGCGGACCATCGAAAGTCCATCAGCATGAGCCAAACGTTCTCGCGCCAGTTGGCCGATCCTGGGCGGCGCCTGCAAAGCGCTGCTGCTGTAGAAACCTGCGCCTCGTGTGAATCGCCTCTTGCGGGACCTTCTCAGTACTCGCGGGAGAGTGATGCGACCACTCAGGTCAATGACATCCTGGCTGAGATCGTCAAGGAAGTGTCGAGCGGCCTTGCTGGCAAGCCGGCCGCCATCCTTTTGACCGGCAGCTTTGCCCGGAACGAGGGTTCCGTTCTCAGGATTGAACACGGATTAAGAATGCTGAGCGACGTGGAGTTTCTAGTTGTTTGCCCTCCTGGCTTGGCGGTGGAAGGTATGCAGCGGGCAGTCGATGAGAAAGCCCGGGAAATATCAAAACAGCTGGGTGCGAAAGCAGTCGAATGCGCGGTCGAGTTCAGCGCAGTCAAGCATAACTATTTTCGCAACCTCCGCCCAGCCATCTTCAGCTACGAACTCATGGCCCATGCACGGACTATGTGGGGTGACGAAGGAATTCTCGCCAGCGCCCGGCGATTTCCGGCGTCTGAGATTCCTAAGTGGGATGCGTGGCGGCTGCTGAACAACCGGCTGCTCGAGCAATTGCAGTGGGCAGACATTGGTCCAAGATGGGGATTAGCGGAACTCCAGGCGGCCTTTTATCACGTCCTTAAGTGCTACCTCGACATGGCCACAGCCATTCTCATATTCACCGGCCGATACCGGAGCCGTTACAGCGAAAGGGCCGATACCCTGAATGCCTGGGCGCAGAGCGCTTCCGGAAAAAATGCTCCCTTTGCGGATGAATTGGCCCGCCGGGTGTCCTCCTGCACCGCCTTCAAGCTTAACGCCGACTTTCGGATGCATCCGTTGGGTGTGGACCTGACACAGGAACCCGAACGGTTCCGTGCCGACGTCCGGCGCGCTATCTTCGAGTTGGTCGATATTTTTCACCAGGTGTGGTGTTGGGCGGGGAGTACCATCGTCGGCTTGAACGCCAAATCCCTGAAAGACGACGCCATGCTTCAGGACGCCATGTTGCGATCCCAGTCGCTCGCTGAAAAACTGCGCGGTTGGGCAAAACTCGCCCTGATGCGGGAGGTTCGCATGCAGCCGGACTTTCTGGAACGGATGAGCCGCTTGTTGTTCAAAGGCAGCCCGCGCTATCTGACTTACACTGTGGCCTCCGACCTTTATTTTCTTCTGCCGCAAGTGATGGATGGGAAGGCGCCAGAGGTAGTAAGCAAGGAGGACCTACTGCCCGTCACATTCAGGCAGGACGGCCAGGACCTTGGCCGGTGGTGGCGGGCGCGGGCCAACGTTTTTTCAGGGTGGAAGCTCTTCTTGAGGAACCATTGGGCTTAGCCATGGACTCTGAGCTCGTCAGTGTGGCGATCCTGAACTATAAGCGCCAAGAGACGCTTGCCCAGACGCTCGCCTCCGCGGAAATGCAGTCCTATCAGCCCCGCGAAATAATTGTCGTCGACAATGGCTCTGGGGACGGCATCGGAACCTTTTTGCGAGAGGGTTTTCCCGAAGTCCGTCTGGTTCTTCTCCCCAACAACCTAGGCACCGTCGCCAGGAATCGTGGTGTTCTCGCCGCCAAAGGATCGCTGGTCGTCACGCTGGATAATGATGTGTCGTTCGACTCTGCTTTCGAACTACAGAGAATCGTCAACGCGTTCGAACGGAATCCGGAGGCGGATTGCATAGCATTCAAGGTATTAGATGCCAGCGGCATGCGCCTGCACACGCGAGACTGGTGCCACCCGCGCAGTCATGAGCACTACCAGGACACGCCGTTTGAGACGCCCTTCATTACTGAAGGAGCGTGTGCTTTCCGTCGCCAACGGTTCTTGCAGCTAGGAGGTTACTATGAGCCGCTCTTCATCGGCCACGAAGGCTGGGATCTCGCGCTTCGCTTGCTCGATATGGGCGGCCACATTTTCTACAACCCCACCATCCGCGTCCGCCACGCCGCCCTGAAAGATGTCACGCGAACTAGTTCCAGACCTTACTTTTATTACACAAGGAATTACATTTGGGTGGCAGCGCGCGACTACCCCTTCACTTCCGCCTTCCCATATCTCGCCAAATACGTGGGAATGATGGCTTACTTCTCCCTGCGCGAGCGGCACGTGGGGACATTCATTCGTGCAATCTGGCACGGACTCGCCGGCCTGCCCAAGGTTTGGCGCACGCGGCGGCCCTTCTCGAGCGCAACTCGAAAAAGATTAAAGAAGATGAGCTGCGAACGCCGTGGCTTGATAGCCGCCTGGAGGCGGCATCGGGAACGTCCCCAGATCTAGTCATCGGCCTGAGGGCCGATCGCAAACCCAACTCCTCGGAGAATACGATGGAGATTCCGCAGGCCACACGGAAGCCTGCCGATTACCCGACACGGAAACAAGGGTTTTCGGTGTTCACCGTGGACGTCGAGGACTGGTTTCACATCCTTGACGTTGCTTCAACCCCGCCCATGGAGCGATGGGCTTCGCTCCCCTCACGTGTTGAAGCGAATTTCTATAGGCTCCTGGATCTCTTTGATGAGAAACGCGCGCGCACTACCTGTTTTTTCCTGGGATGGATTGCAGACCACTTCCCTCATCTGGTTAAGGAAACGGCGCGGCGAGGGCACGAAGTGGCCTGCCACGGGTACGCTCATCAGTTGGTCAACACGATAAGCCGCCGGGGGTTCCGCGACGATGTCGGCCGCGCCAAGAAACTGCTGGAAGACCTCACTGGCTCGACCGTGCTCGGGTATCGCGCTCCTGGCTTTTCCCTCACGCGCCACATTCCTTGGTTCTTCGACGAGCTCATCGCGGCCGGCTATGCCTACGATTCATCCGTGTTTCCGGCGGCGCGCGGGCACGGCGGCGACACAACTTTCCCGCGCCTGCCCACGATATGGGGGCGCGACAGTTGCCGTTTGATTGAGTTTCCAGTAACCGTGACGGAACTTGCGGGATGGCCGGTCTGCCTCTTCGGCGGAGGGTATTTGCGGTTATTCCCCTATGCGCTTATTCGTTCTCAGGCCCGAAAGCTGCTCAAGGCAGGACAGCCCGTCGTGTATTACATCCATCCGCGCGAGATCGATCCCGTCCATCCGCGCCTGCCTATGAACCCCTACCGGCGATTCAAGAGTTACTACAATCTGAAAAGCGCCTATGGCAAAGTGGTGCGAATTCTGGATGAATTTCGGGTCAGCACCTTTCGAGACGTGCTGGCTGGGGACAAGGTCCTACCTTGGGACACGACACTATGGAATCAAACCTCCGCGCAAGCGGAGGAAGCGCGATTTAGTTTTCAGATTCGGGGTTGGATTCGAGGCAAAGGCAGCCACCATTGAGCACCTTCATCGAGCAGCCACAATCCTTCGAAACCGCGACCACGGACCGGAGTGCCTCCGGCCCCTCCATGATGAGGAGCATCTTCTCCAATTATGCCGGAATGATTGTTGGCACCGCCGTATCCTTCCTGATGACTCCCATCTTGATTCATGGCCTCGGGGACTTTCATTACGGGATGTGGGTTCTCGTGGCCACCATGGTGGATTACTACGGCCTTCTGGATCTTGGCGTCAGGTTTACCCTGCAACGCTACGTCGCGCGCTCGAAGGGAGCAGGCGAGCGTGAGGCGCTGAATAGCACATCGGTGTCGGCGTTGATGATCGCTTTGTGCATGACGGCAATCATCATCCCTTCGATTGTCATCCTGGCTCGCTATCTGCCTGGTGTGTTTCAGGTCGCTGGCTCCGAACGCGCCCTGTTTTCCCGCGTCCTCATACTGCTGGGTGTGGGATTGGCGGTCTCCCTACCGGCCAAGGTGCTCGGGGCATACCTGTGCGGGCTCCAGCGCTTCGATCTTTACAATTTGGCAGGCGCGGCGAATATGGTTACGCAGGCGGTCCTGCTGGTAATCGTGCTCCGTCGCGGTTACGGGATTGAGGGTTGCGCAGCCGTCAGCCTGGCGACGGCCGTGCTTTCCCTGGCCGTCCATGGGTGGCTAGTGCGGCGCGCTGATCCGGAGGTGTCGTTTGACTTGCGCCGCGTCCGCTGGCGTGAAGTGTGCGACCTGTTGAATTTCGGCTTCTATATCTTTCTAAACCAGGTAGGAGACGTGTTGCGATTCCGCCTGGACTCGCTGGTCATAGCCCGTTGGTTGACCATAGCTCTCGTGACCCCCTTTAACGTGGCAGCGCGCCTCATTGAATACTTCCGTTACATCATCGCAGCCATCACGGGGCCTTTGATTACGGAAATGAGTTCGCTACATGGAAAAGCCCAAGACGAGAAGCTTCGGCAACTCTTCCTGCGATCCACCCGCCTGACGGCCCTCGTCTGTTCGCCGGTGGGCATCCTCCTGTGCGTTGATGGAAAGGCGTTGATGCGTTTATGGGTGGGGCAGGCTCTAGCATCCAGCAGTTTCGCGGTTTTGCTGACCTTGGCCATCGGGCGCACCGCGAGCGCGATTCAAACTCCCTCCATGTCTTTCCTGCTGGCCCGCGGACGAAAGAAGGCGCTGGGATGGTGGTCTCTGGGAGAGGGGCTGGCCAATCTCGCCCTAAGCATTTACTGGGCCCCTAAATACGGAATCCTGGGAGTGGCTCTGGGTACGATGGTGCCCATGCTCATTGTGAAGGCCCTCCTACAACCATGGTATACCCTTTGGTTGGGGAAGATATCAATTCGTGAATACATCGTTGAATCCATGGCTCGACCTCTTTGGGTCTCCGCCATTTTTGTTGTGGCTGCCAAAGAACTCCTTGCGGTTTTTCCACACGCCGGAATCATACCGTTCCTTTCGGCATTTCTTCTCCAGATAGTGGCCTACGCAACCCTAGTCTATCTCATCGGGCTTACTTCCGGGGAACGAGGAGAGATGAAAGCGCGCGCCTTGAAGCTTGCGTGCGCAACGGGGCTCGCCGATCCTGCCTAGCAGGCTTGGAATGGCTGGTCCCGCAATGATCCCGGATCGAGTTTGAGCCCTCAGGAAACGACACGTGTTTGACAATATACAAGCTGATATCCGCCAAGCTCGCAAGATCAATGCCGGCCCCGGTTGGGCTAACCAATACATTAAGGTGTTTATCCAGCCGGTGACCATCGCCGTCGTGCTCTACCGCCTTGGCCGTTCGATCAAACGCTGCCCTATCCCCATCCTCAGGCACGGGCTCTATGCTTTCAGCGCCTTGGTTCGATTCTTTTTCGAAGTCGTGACCGGAATCGTCATTTCGCCCGGCGCGGAGATTGGCCCTGGCTTTGTCGTCCACACACCCTTCGGGGTCTTTGTGGGGCCCACGAAGATCGGCGCAAACTGTGTGGTGCAACACGGTGTCGTCATCTCCTACGGCGTCCGGGGGGTGGGCGACAACGTCTTCTTTGGCCCGGGCGCCAAGGTCATTGGGAACGCCAGAATCGGCAATAACGTTGTCGTAATGGCCAACAGCGTCGTGGTCACGGACGTTCCCGATAACATGACGGTGGCTGGGGTTCCGGTCCGCATCCGTTTGCCGAGGGGCTCCACATTGAAGTTTCGCGAGTGTGCACAGCGCGGTAACGGGGATGAGGCGAAAGTAGGCAAGAGTTTAACGTCAAAGGTTTAGGGGGACTCGGGTCTTGGAGTTTGCCTGGAGTGAAGAACAGATGGCCCTGCGGGGCGAGATCATCAAGTTCGCCCGCCAGGAACTTAACGAGAAACTCATCGAGCGAGACCGGGAGGAAGAGTTCTCGCGCGAGGGGTGGGAGAAATGCGCCCGGATGGGAATCCAAGGACTGCCGATTCCCGCCGAGTACGGGGGCGGAGGTAGTGACATCCTGACTACCGTATGCGCCCTGGAGGCCCTGGGATATGGATGCCGCGATAACGGCCTGCTCTTTTCGATCAACGCCCACATGTGGACCTCGGAGATTCCCATTTTGCTGTTTGGCACCGAAGCGCAGAAGCGCAGATACCTGCCAAAGCTCGTTGGGGGCGAGTGGGTGGGTAACAATGCCATGTCGGAACCCATGTCGGGGTCGGATGCGTACAGCATGCGGACACACGCGGAACGCAAGGGGAACCGATACGTGCTCAATGGCTCCAAGACCTTTGTCACCAATGCTCCGATAGCTGACGTCCTGATTGTTTTCGCCAACGTCGATCCTGCCAAGGGAGCGGCAGGGGTGAGCGCCTTCCTCGTGGATAAAGGCACACCCGGCTTCACCGTCAGCCGCAAACTACAGAAGATGGGCCTGCGCACCTCGCCCATGGCCGAACTGGCCTTCGTGGACTGCGAAGTGCCGGTTGAGAACCTGCTCGGGAAAGAGGGTTCGGGACAGTCTGTTTTTACCGCTTCCATGGAATGGGAACGGACTTGCATCCTGGCTTGCCACTTGGGCGGCATGCAACGGATCATCGAAAACTGTTCGAAGTATGCCCGCGACCGCAAGCAGTTTGGCCTGCCGATCGGAAAGTTTCAGTCGATCTCCAACAAGATTGCAGAGATGGAAGTACGCCTCGAGACCTCGCGGCTCGTACTCTATAAGGCAGCTTGGCTGAAACAACAGGGCAAGCACGCCCTCCGAGAAGCCGCCATAGCCAAGCTTTATGTAAGTGAAGCCTGTATCCAGACATCGTTGGATGCCATCCAGATCCACGGCGGCTATGGCTACATGACGGAGTTTGAGCTGGAGCGGGAACTGCGCGACGCCGTGGGCGGAACCCTCTACTCCGGCACCTCTGAGATTCAGAAATTAATCATTGCGGGCTTTCGCGGCCTTTAGGAGTCCCTTTCAAAAAACCATGCCATACCTTCTCCAGCAGCTTCTATCCAAACCTTTGAAGCAATGTCCCGAGAAAACTGCCGTCTGGGCTCGGGGGAAAAGCTTGACCTACCGCCAGCTCGAAGAGCAGTCAAATCAACTGGCGCATCTCCTGAGAGCTAAGGGAATTCAAAAGGGGGATCGTGTCGGGCTGTACTTCCCAAAAGCCGTTGAGTCGGTCGTGTGCATGCTTGGGGTTCTCAAGGCGGGAGCGGTTTACGTGCCTCTCGACCCCCAGGCGCCCGTCCCGCGGCTTTCCTATATCATCGCCAACTGTAGCATGCGGGGATTGCTGACGACGACCAACAAGTTGAATGGGATCGATTTGCGCTTGACCCCATCACTGGAGTTCAGCGTGCTCGTTGACCAAGAATCGAACTTTGATGGAAACGAGGGGCGCATAGGATGGGGAACTCTCGCCGGCTTCCCCACCTCGGCGCCGCCCGGTGTTTCCGTCGAGACCGATCTCGCCTACATCCTCTACACTTCCGGCTCGACGGGCGATCCGAAAGGGGTGATGATCACCCACCGCAATGCACTGACCTTTGTGGAATGGTGCGCGGCGACCTTTCAACTTCATCCCGGGGATCGCCTGTCCAATCATGCCCCACTGCACTTCGATCTTTCCGTATTCGACATTTACAACGGCATGGAAGCCGGCGCCACGGTATACATGCTGGATCAGGAGACCATACTCTTCCCCGCGTCGGTGGCCGCATTCATCGAACGGCACGCGCTTTCGGTGTGGTACTCGGTTCCCTCGGCCCTGACTTCACTGCTGCTTCACGGGAATTTGCGCGCCCGCCAACTCCAAAGCTTGCGTTTAGTCTTGTTTGCCGGGGAGGTGTTCCCCATGAAATACCTCCGGCAGGCGTTGGAGGCTTTTCCCCAAACCGAGTTCTACAACCTTTACGGTCCCACCGAAACCAACGTATGCACCTACCATCGCGTCGACCGGGCGGAAGTGGGTACGCTGGACCAACTTCCGATCGGCAGAGCTTGTGCAAACACTGAAGTGTTTGCCGTCGACGATGCGGATCAAATCGTCGGTCCAGGCGGGTCCGGAGAACTCTACGTGCGCGGACCCAGCGTGGCAATGGGATACTGGGGGGATTCCGAAAAGACGCGCCGGGCCATGCATCCCAATCGGTTCCAGCGCAATTTTGAGGACCGCCTGTACCGGACTGGGGATCTGGTTTCCATGGGTGAGGACGGGGCCTTCTGGTTCATAGGTCGCCGAGACAATATGGTAAAGAGCCGAGGCTATCGGATCGAACTGGGGGAGATCGAATCCGCGCTTTACAGCCATCCCGCTGTCAAAGCTGCCGCAGTGGTGGCCATACCTGACGAACAGATCGGGAACAGACTTAAAGCGGTCATTGTAGTGGACGATTCGGCATCTCTGACAGCCACCGATGTTCAACACCACTGCGCCTTGCGCATTCCGAATTACATGATTCCGGACCCAGTGGAGTTCCGGGACCGTCTGCCAATGACCTCCACCGGCAAAGTTGATCGCCGTAAACTCGTAAAGGAGAGCTAAGAATGACAGAAAACCTCACGCCCATTAGTAACGAAGTTATTAAGGTCAAACTCCGCGATTTCATTATGGCCAATCTTGCTGAACGCAGGGGCGTGACCTCTCTTGCTGACGACGACTCCCTCCTTGAGACAGGAGTTGTGGATTCGTTGGGAATTTTCCTTATTGTGACCTTCCTTGAGGAGAATTTCCACGTCGGGGTTGGAGACGATGAAATCACCCCGGACAACTTCCGTAGCCTGGAAGTGATTGCGCAGATGGTCCAGAACAAGCTGCTTCAAAGAACGGCGGAAACGCCCGCCAAATGAGAACGAGAATGCACCGAGGGGTATGGGGCCTGCCTGCGGTCCTGGCGGCGGTTCACTTTTGCGGGTGGGGCCTGTGCGCACCGCCCGCCGCTTGCAGTGATAGGAGCCCCAGTGGCGCAACCGGCGATGCAATTGCCGGAGGGTTGTTGCAACTTCCCCCCGAACACCTGACAGGGAAAAACCAGGTTTCCAATTCCACCTTCGAAGAGGGAGACTCGGGACGGATGCTGCCGCCCTGCTGGTCAGTGGACGCTACCACTGTCCACCAGGGCCAGCATTCCCTTCGGTTCACGGCGGACCAGGGATGCCGGCCCCTCCCGGCCCTGAGCCGCGTCAGTCGCGGCCCGAATGCCGGACGTTCCTACACCCTGCGGGCCTGGGTGAGGATCACCGAGGGGAGCAACCTCCGCGTGCGCGTCAGTTTGCACGACACTAAAGACCGAGGTTTCGTTCTGGGGGAAACCGATTTTGCCAGCCCTGGAGCCACGTGGCAACAAATCGTGAGAGAACATATCGACCTGTTGCCCGTTCATGATGGACATCCCCTGGAAGTTCGGGCCGAGGTCCAAGGGACAGGAGGCTCAGCCTGGTTTGACGATGTAGAACTGGTGGAAGAAGACCCGCCCGCGCTCTCGGCCTTTCTCCTTTATCCCAATTTTCATGGCTTCCTGTGGAGCAACGGGCCGCAGGAGATTCGAGTCCAAATTGACGTGGGCCTGCGCGAACCGCCGACAGCTTTGATACGAGCAAGCATCAAGGGTGAGGGTGGAGGAACCGTCAAATGCCTCGAACGAGTGGCGCGTGCCAGCCAAGAGTTGGATTTCGACGGGTCTTCCTTCACGCTTGGAATCTATCAGCTCGAAGTCGAACTGGTCGATCGACGTAGCGGGAAGAGGTTGGCAGGCTATCCGGCCTATCGAATCACGAAGGTCAGCGGGCAGTATCAGGCGGGCTTAATGAATTACATCTCCCCCGACAATTTTTTGGTGCACTTAGGAAAGAAGCGTTTCGTGTGGGGAGCGTATGACCGCTTTAGCGCTCGCTTCCGCTGCCGTCAATGCCTCTACAGCGACGAGAACGGCTACCTCGAGATCCCAGGCCTTGCTGGAAAGACGACATTGGAGAACTATGCCGACAGCCAGATTAACGCGGAAATGAACATTTTGCCCTTCGCCGGAGTCCAGGTGGTACCACCTCGTGACCAACTTACTCCTTGGCTGGAGGTCCTGAACCGTGAGGGGGTAGGTCACCTTCAGATCGTCAACAACTGGATAGAAGGTAGCCGCTCACGCCCTCTCTGGGCAACGGGTTGGTCCGACATGGAACTATGGACCCGCCTAGCGTCCACCATGAAAGGCAAACCGGGTGGCATCGGATACTACACCTACGACGAGCCCCGCCCGGACCAAATTCCGGCGGTCTTCGAGCAGTACAAGGTGCTCCGCGAGCAGGATCCGGGCTCAGTTGACTACGGAGTATTGTTAAGCCCCAGCCAAATCTTCCGTTGGCGCGACGCGAGTGACGTGCTGGGTTGCGACCCCTATCCCGTCAACAGCCTTCTCAATGCCGACGCCGTGGCGTACGGGGCCACATCTCCCCCCGCCATGCTGCTGACCTCCGCCTGGGCGCGCGCAGCCGTGCGTCAGGTCCATGCCAGCCGCCCGATTTGGATGGTGCTCCAACTCTTCCACATGGCCGGCTTCTTTCCCACCTATGAGCAGATGAAAATGCAGGCCTACAAGGCCATCATCAACGGGGCTACGGGGATTCTGTGGTGGGGATTTGTGAGCGAAAGAGGGTTGGAAGCAGAGTGGTTCGAGGAAAACGATCATCAATCATACCTCGATTTTCGCCGGATATCGAAGGAGGTTATGGCGCTAGAGCCCGCCTTGACTGCCGCTCCGCAGCCGGAACTTCTTGCCTCAGTATCGGACCCTCACATTGAGAGTCTGGTGAAGGTGCAGGGGAATCGCATCGTAATTTTCGCCAGCAACTTCTTACCGGAGCCAACTGGAGACGTCACGTTCACCCTAGTTCCCGGGGCCCTGACGTCGGGAAGCTCGCTTGGCGTCGAGGTTTATAGTGAGAACCGCAGGGTGCCGTTGAACAAAACGAAGAGCTCAGCCATGTTTTCGGATTCGTTTGCGCCCTACGAGGTCCACGTCTATATCTTGAACACTGAGGTGGCCTCTGCCCACCTGGGTCGGCTCAATGAAAAGAACTCTGCCCATGAATAAGGCCCTTTCGAGTTTCCCTGGCAGTGACTTTTTGTACCAATTGAGACAACTGGCACGGGAGACGCCGTTTTTGCCGACAGTAATAGCGCTCAAGGGCAGGGAAGTCATGCTGAATCGTCGTCTCGATCATACCGATAGTCTCCGGAAATCAGGGCCAAAGCAACTTATTTGCTGCACGTGTGTCGGAGAAACTGCGGCAATCATACGGAGTTGCATTTTGGTTGAGAAAACGTTAATATTCACGCCGACACTGCCGAGGCGAGGCGGGGGCGTGTGGTTATGAGGAGAGCGGAGAAGGCTCCGAGCGCATTCATAAGCAGGCTGATTGTATTGCCTGCCCTGGCTCTATTTGCCCTGTCGTGTGGTGGGGCAGGAAGTGTGGATTTGGCGCAGGTGCCAACCCCCATCACGGTGAATGTAAGTCCCGCCACTGCCTCGGTTATTCTGGGCGCCACCCAGCAGTTTACGGCCACCGTAACAGGCACTTCAAATACCGGGGTAACGTGGAGTGTGAACGCCATCGCGGGAGGAAACCAGACCGTCGGAACGATTTCAGCTTCGGGACTTTACACGGCGCCTCAGAGCTTGCCGCCGACAAACCCGGTTACCATCACAGCCACAAGTGAAGTCAGTTCAACCGCATCCGGATCTGCCAACGCGACTTTAAGCGCGCCTGGCATAACCGTGACGGTACGACCGAGTCAGGTCACTCTGGCGACAAGTGCGACGCAACAGTTCACCGCCGCAGTGACCGGGTCATCAAACCAAGCGGTGAATTGGAGTGTGGATGGCGTGGCAGGAGGGAACCAAGCCGTCGGGACCATATCAGCCACCGGGCTCTTTACGGCACCCGCAAACGTGCCCTCGCCAAGTTCTGTGACCGTCACCGCCGCCAGTCAAGCCAGTCCAAGTCAATCAGGCTCGGCAACTGTGACCATAACGGCGGCGGCCTCGACTATAGCCGTGACAGTTACTCCCGGCCTTGTTTCACTTCTGCCCAATGCCACCCAACAGTTCATGGCGACAGTAACCGGCAGCGCAAACACCGCCGTGACTTGGAGTATCAATGGCGTCACCAACGGAACTTCCGCAACGGGGAAGATTTCCAGCTCCGGGGTTTACACTGCCCCGAGTGCCATGCCATCGGGGGCTGAAGTGACCGTGACGGCAACTAGCCAAGAAAGCACCACCAGCTCAGCGTCGGCGGTCGTGACCTTTGTAGGGCCCAATTCAACCGTACCCGGTGGACTAGTGGCTTTGCCGCCCGCCCAAGCTCTGGGAAACAATGATTTGACCAATTCAGGCTTCGAATCCGGATCTTCGGGCTGGCAGTTGAGCCAGTGCTTTTCCATAGACAATACTGTTTCCCATTCAGGCTCGAGTTCCCTAAAACTTAATGCTGCCACTTGCTCTTCTGCTTTCCCGCAAGTGACGGGGCAAAATGTTTTGCTTGGCGCAGGGGCCGCACAATCATACACGCTGCAAGGCTGGGTGATGGGGACTGCGGGCAACAATATCCAAGTGAAGCTCGCCGTTTACGACCTCACCCGTTATGGCGACGTCGTGGGCGAAACAACGGTGACCGTGAGCCCAGGAACCACTTGGCAGCAGCTGCAGCGGGTTGATATCGACTTGTTGCCGCCGTTTGACGGCGACACGCTGGAAGTTGAGGCGGTGGTAATCGCTGGGACAACCGGTTCGGTGTGGTTCGACGACCTTCAACTCCTTGAACAACTACCCCTGCCGGTATCGGCTTTTCTCAAGTACCCCAATTTTCGCGGATATCTCTGGAGTGATGTGCCGCAGCAGACCATCTTGCTGGAAACAGAGGTTCCCCAACCGGCCGGCATGAGAGTCCAAGCGGCCCTACAGCAGGAAGGCGGGGACGTCATATCGACAGTGACCCAACCTGCAAGCGCAACCCAGGAGCTTCAATTTGACGGGAGTTCGCTGGCGCTCGGTTCTTACCTGATCCGTACGAGCGTACTCAATAGCTCGAATCAGGTGGTGGCTACTTATCCTGCCTACCGGGTCACAAAGGTGAGCGCTGCCTTCAAGGCGTCGCTGCTCAACTACATTGACACCGACAATTTTCTCATCACGAATGGGCATAAAGTTTTCCTCTGGGGCGCCTATGACCGGTGGAGTTCGGTCCGGTGCAAGACGTGCGTATTCAACAACGAAGCTGGCTACTTGGCGATACCTGGGTTCAACGGTATGACGACGATGCAAAGTTATCATGCCACCGACCTCCAGGCGGAAATGAGTATCCTGCCGGGCGCCGGCGTGAGTGCGATCCCATCGGATGATCAGTTGACTCCCTGGTTGGAAGCTGACAACTCCGTGGGAGTAGGGCATCTCCAGATTGTCAATAACTGGGTGGAAGGCAACCCGGCCCGTCCCATCTGGGCGCGGAATATGACTGACACCCAGTTGTGGCAGTTGGCCGCGAGTGCCATGCTGGGAAAACCCGGAGGGCTCGGTTACTACCCGTACGACGAGCCGGATCCAAGCCTTATCCCGTCGGTGTTTTCGCAATACCAGGTACTGGCACCTGGAAACCCCGGGTCAATTACTTTCGGAACTTTGGGCGATTGCGCTCGCGTGTTCCGGTGGCGAGATACTAGCGACGTTCTTAGTTCCGATCCATACCCGGTAGGAGCAGAACCTGATGTCCTGGACGCAGCGTACGGGGCCACATTATCACCACCTATGATGCGCACATGGATCCAGACCTATTGGACGGTGCAGCAAGTTTATGGCAGTCGTCCCGTGTGGATGGTCCTACAGTTATTCGATCAAAAAGGCAATTTCCCTTCCTACGAGCAGCTCAAGCAGCAGGCGTATAACGCCATCATCAATGGCGCCACAGGAATCATGTGGTGGGGCTTTGTCAGCGGACTGGGGCTGGAATACGAATGGTATGTGGTGGGTGGCCAGGCTGGGCAGCAACATTATTTCGACTTTCAGGAGATTTCGAGCGAAGTGATGGGACTTGAACCTTTCCTTATTTCACCGCCGCAACCGAGCCTGGTGCAAGCCGTTTCCAACACCTCGCAGATTCAGTATATTGTAAAAGCGAATTCCAACCAGATCCTCATCATCGCCAGTAATGTATCGGAAGACTCCGTGGGGAGCGTCACCTTCACTCTTCCCCAGTCGGTTGTGCCTGCCGCAGGAAGCGCCGTTCAGGTGTATAGCGAAACCGTTTCAGGGGCAACCCGGACGGTGCCCCTCGTCAACAACACCTTCACAGACACTTTTAACGCCTACGATGTGCACATATATATTGTCAGTACCTCGCGGCAATAGAACCCTGCGCAAGTGGAGTAGTTAGGGCCTGACCTCACCCGATCAAGTTGGCCACACGGCGATGTTCGTGGTTCCCACAGCCTCAAGCGGGAAGCCCAACGCGGGGGCCGAGCGGGCAACCGACGCGTACGGGCTGTCACCGTAGGAACGAGTGAGCCAGGGTCGCTTTTCGAAGAAATCCCTTCGTTCAGGAAACGTATGCAAACCCATTGGGAGAAAACCAATCCCTCCCCAGAGCCTCGTCCACGGTATCTTCAGAAGCTTGTTTGGGGAGTAAAGTGGCTGCTCGGTTGGAGTCGAGGTGGGCGAAACTTCGGCATCTATCCTGACGACACCTTCCTTGTTTCCTATCCCAAATCCGGCAACACGTGGGCCCGCTTCCTGCTCGCCAATCTGATTTACCCCCGGGAAGAGGTTAGCTTCGCGAACCTCGAAAGCAGGATCCCGGACGTTTACAAAGACACGCAACGAGAGCTTCGGCGCGTTCCCAGGCCGCGAATTCTAAAAAGCCACGAGTACTTCGATCCCCGCTACAAGAAGGTGATCTACATTGTTCGTGATCCTCGCGATGTGGTCATCTCTTACTATCACTTCCACCTCAAGAAAGGAATCATTTCCGATGGCTTTCCGTTAGATCAGTATGTGACGCGCTTTGTCGCGGGTGAATTGGATGCCTACGGCTCGTGGAGGGAAAACGTAGCGAGTTGGCTGGCTGCGCGTTACGGAACAAGAAACTTCCTTTTTCTCCGCTATGAGGACATGCTTGAGCAGACCGCCCGGGAATTGGCGAAGATGGGGGCGTTCCTGGGGGTCCGATGCAGCGCGGAGGAGGCTGAGAGGGCGGCCTCGCTAAGTTCCGCCGACCGCATGAGGAAGTTGGAAAGACAAGAAGCCGATGCCTGGGTCAACACCCAGAAAACCCGCAAGGACATCCCGTTCGTGCGCAAGGCCAAAGCCGGCCAATGGCAGTCTGTGCTGTCGCAGGCGATGGTCGCGGAGATCGAGACCGCCTGGGGAGATCTGATGCGCAGGCTGGGATATTCCCCGATCACAACCTTTGCTTCCCCAGTGCCCGTCGGTGATCTGAACGCCACGGACCGGTTTTTGCCGACCCTGCGTTTGCGAGATCCCGCGTTCGAGTAGGTCTTGGTCGCCAAAGCATGAATATTGCCTGGATATCGCCGTCTCCGCCGCACGTGCCGGCCATGGAGGGGTTCAGTCTCTCCGCAGGAAATCTCATTCCCCTGCTGGCGCGGCGCCACAGAATCGATCTGGTTTCGCTCGCTCGCTCTGGCGACGAACCCCACCTCGACTGGGCGCGCCGGCACTGCGCTTCAGTCGACAGCATACCGGTCGGTCGTTCGAGCCTTCCGCTGCGCCTTGGGAATTTCGTATCCGGGTATTTGTGGGGCCGAAATCTAGTTCATCGAAAAGAAGTGCTGGCAGTCCTGGATGCCGGGGTGCGGCGCGGGAAATGGGATATCCTGCACGTAGAAGGGGGGTTCATGGCAGGTCTTATCCCTGAAGCCTTCCCCCTTCCCAAGGTGTTGGCTGTTCACGATTCTGAAGTGCTTCGCGCCCAGGAAATGCTCCGCTGCCAGCCGGCCCTCCGCGCCCGGCTGAGTTATACATTACGGAGGCTTTATGAGCCCCGCTATGGGCGCCTTGTCTATCCGCGATTCGAGCAGTGTATTATGATCGCTGAGCGCGATGCGGCATTTAACCGGAAGTTGGTTCCGGAAGCCAACTTTTGCGCTATTGCCTACGGAATAGACTGCAACTACTTTCACCCTATGGCGGTTGAGAAGGATCCTTTAAGCCTGGTTTTCCACGGCAATCTCGCTTATGTACCCAATATCGAGGCTGCGAGCGAATTTGCCAACCAAATCCTGCCGCTCATTCGGCGTGAGAATCCGCGCGTTATTTTCCACCTTGTGGGAGCAACCCCAACACCGCAAATTCGCGCCTTGGTCTCTCGTCCCGGCATCAAGCTTTCATCTGATTTGCCCGACCTTCGCTCCGCCCTTTGTTCGGCCGCGATTTACGTCTCGGCTGTCCAGCATGGGTCGGGGATGAAGAATAAGATTCTGGAAGCGCTGGCGTTGCAACTGCCGATCGTCTGCTATGAGGGGTCAACCTTCGGAATTCGCTGCACTCCCGGCAAACACCTTCTGGTGGCGCGCGATCCTGAAGACTTCGCTGCAAAGGTCCTAGCTCTCCTTCGCGATCCCGAGCGTGCGCAGCAGATGGGAAAAGCTGGCTGCGGGTTTGTATCGGCGAATTATAGCTGGGAAGCGGCCGCCGCCGCCCACGAGCAGATTTACACCCGCTTGGTGGCTGGACGCCAGCCCGTGTCTGATGTCAGTTACGCATTCCCGTGAAGCGAAAAGAACCATCGTGATAGGTTCCGGTCAACGCCGGCCACATGCGGGGCTGGTTTCCCACTCGGCCAACTTGTGGTAGGAAGACCAGCCTACCAAGGGGGCAGGGCGCAGGGCCGTATCTCAAAAGCGTTAACCTAAACGACCTCATCCGCCTCAAGCCTCAGCAGCGGCGACGTCCCTCGGCCCACGGCCCAATAACCTGCGAGTCAATCTGTGCACCGACGAACCGGGTTCACGCAAAGCTCGTATAGAAAAACCGGCACTTCCACTTTGCGTTTCTTTGCGGCTTAGCGTCTTGGTGTGAGCTGTTTGGATTTTTTCACACCTTCCAAACCGTGGAATTAAAACAGGCCCGCTCCGACCTCCTCAGCCCCGTTAGGGGCGCCATCCGGAGAGGCGGGTCCGCCGACGGACTGATGTCGCCCCTAGCGGGGCACAAAGAGATTCCTCCTGTCCCTTTTCCCCACGGCTGGGGCCGCGGGCCACAAGATGACGCCCGTCAGCCGACGGCTTTGGGACAACCCTCAGAGCTTAAGTCAACGCCTACGGGGCCGCTCCTCCGCCACCCGGAGAGTGGCGGTCTCCAACCCTTCCCGCCGGCTACCGCGGCGGTGCAGAGGATACAAAAGGCCAAGAAGATGGATAGCAAAAAGCGCGCAAATACGAAAAAGTCGCAGAAGGTGCTAACAGGAATTGGGATCGTCCTGGCGCTCGCCCATGGTGGTTGCAGCAGTGGAGGCTCCGCGGGCTCTACGAGCGGCTCGTCTTCCAGCTCCAACCCCACCCCAACACTGTCCTCGATTGCGGTGACCCCCGCCAATCCCTCAATCGCTGTCGGGGCCATCGTGAGATTGACGGCCACAGGCACTTACAGCGACCAATCCACTCAGGACGTGACCGCGTCTGCGACGTGGACTTCCTCCGCTGTCGCAGTGGCCACGGTTGGATCCGGAACTACGGGCACTCCCGGTGTGGCCACCGGCGTTTCTATAGGCACGGCGACAATCACCGCAGCAGCGGGCAGCGTTTCCAACAGTGTAAAGCTCGCCGTGGTGGGCAGCCCAGTTGTAACCTCAATTGCCATAACCCCCGCCTCGCCGTCCTTGTCCGCCGGATCCACCACGCAGCTCACTGCTACCGCCACTTACAGTGACGGCACCTCAGGGGATATTAGCCATGCGGCTACCTGGGCATCTTCGAACACCGGCACAGCCGTGGTCGAAACTCACGGCCAAAGCAGCCCTGGCTTGGTTACAGCCCTTGCCTCCGGTTCGACAACGATTACCGCGACTTACACCGGGATCACCGGAACCGACGCCGTGACTGTAACGGGCACAGCGGCTGCTCTGAAGTCGATTGCCATAACACCCTCGACGGCGACGGCCGCTGTGGGCGGCACAGTCCAATACATAGCGACCGGAACCTACTCCGACAACACCACCCAGAACATCAGCGCCTCGGTCAGTTGGACAAGCGGTGACCCTGCGGAAGCCACGATCGAGAGTCAGGCCGCCACCATGTCGGGCTTGGCCACAGGCGTGGCGGCGGGTTCGCTGACGATTACTGCCACTCTCAATGGTATTTCCGGACTTGCAACGCTGATTGTGACAAACTCGAACGCACTCTTCGACGCTCCTCCGATCATGGATGCGCCTCAAAAGGATGGCTCCTGCTTGGCGTACAAAAGCTTCCAGGGCGGCCTATATGAAAACTGCTCGGACGCTGTCCCTCCCGATCATGACTCGGACGGCAAGACCATCGTCCCGCAAGTTCAACCGTTGGATGCGGACGGCAATCCCAGCGCCCATGGCAAGATCGTCCTTGCATCCATTGGAATGTCGGCCGCTTTCGATGAATTCGCCGGGTTCGTATTGGCAGCACAAGCCAGCAGCGCTGTGAGCAACACCTCTCTCATCATGGTCAATGGAGCTGAGAGTAACCAGGACGCCTGTTTCTGGTTCCCTGCCTTTGGTCCCCCGACCTGCTATCCCACCAATCCCAACAACTACGATCGTGTGGACGGGATACTCGCCAAATACAATCTCACGCCGCTCCAGGTGCAGGCGGTATGGTTAAAGAATGCCAATGGCCGCATTGATCCGGGCGCCGCGGGTTGTAGCGTTGGCCCATGCGTTCCATTGTGTGATGAAACCCTTGCCGGTTGCACCAACTCGCCCGAAACCACGGACGCGTTGAACTATGAGCAGGAACTGGGCAACATCATTCGCGCCGCGAAGACCCGGTGGCCCAACCTCAAGTTCATTTTCATCACTAGCCGGTTATATGGCGGTTACGCGCCCGCTGGTGCCGGCAGCCCGGAACCATTTGCCTACGAATCCGGTTATGCGGTCAAGTGGGTGATTCAGGCCCAGATCGATCAGATGGCCGGCAAGGGAGTGGACCCTATTGCGGGTGACCTAAGCTATAACGTGGACGCCATGAACACCTCTGTGGCGCCCTGGATCGGTTGGGGGCCCTACTTCTGGGCCGCTGGACCCATCCCACGGTCCGATGGGCTCGTGTGGTGTGACGGTTCGCTTAGCCCGGGCCCGCCCTGTAACGGCGAGGTAGACTTCGAACCCGATGGCGAGCACCCTTCGAGCGTCACGAAGCAAGTCAAAATGCTTATGAGTTTCTTCTTGAACTCTCCCTATACGCTTCCTTGGTTCGCAGTCCAACCCGCGGGTGGCGCCGCCAGTCCCGCGGCGGAAGAGCGCCACGCCCGATTGCCTTGATTCGCCGAATGAAAAGCCGACAGTCCTCGTTGGTCTGGGCATGTGCCGCCGCGCTCGTGGCGGTTTCAGGGGCAAGGGCCCAGAAAAGTCTTTTTTCTGCTCCTCCGATGATTGACATGCCGCAATCCAACCGCCCCTGCTTGACTTATAAGGGTTATCCCGGCGGCCTTTATGAGACCTGCTCAAATGCCATGCCGGCGGACCACGACGCAGACGGCAAGTGGTTCGCGTCTAAAGTGCGGCCACTCGATAGAGACGGTAAACCCAGTTCCAACGGCAAAGTGGTTCTTATGTCGATCGGGATGTCCATCACTATGCAGGAATTCGCGGGGTTCATCGCTGCCGCTCACCGCAACCCGTTGGTAAACCAACGGACACTCCACATTGGGAATGGCGCGGCAAGCGACCAGGACGCATGCACCTGGTTTCCGGCCTACGGCCCTCCCGCCTGCAATACAAACCTGCGGAATCAATATGATCGAATTGGCTCAAACCTCGCCACCGGCCCGCGCCTTAGTTCCAATCAAGTCGAAGTGATTTGGGTGGAAAATGCCAACGGGCGCGTCCACAGCTTTGAACGCGGATGCAGCCCTTTCGGCGCGCTCTGTATGCCCCTTTGTGACAGAGGGGTGCCGAAGTGCCAGAACTCGCCCGACACAACTGATGCATTGAATCTGGAACGAGAATTAGGCAATACCTTGCGGGCGGCCAAACAACGCTGGCCCAATTTGAAATTGGCCTTCATCACCAGCCGATGCTATGGCGGGTACGCGCCGGCCTCGAGCGCGAACCCAGAGCCGTTCGCCTACGAAAGCGGATACGCAGTCAAGTGGCTGATTGAGGCGCAAGTCAAGCAAATACGGACTGGGAAAATCGATCCGGTGTCGGGCGACTTGGACTATCAAGTTGCGCCGTGGGTCGCCTGGGGGCCGTATTTTTGGGCATCCGGACCCGAGCCGCGGTCCGATGGGCTGGCCTGGTGCGGTGGAAACCTCTCTCCCAAGCCGCCTTGTAGTGGCGAGGCTGAATTCGGACCCGACGGAACGCATCCTGCTGCCGTAAACAAGCAAGCGAGCCTGCTAATGCAGTTTTTCTCGAATTCACCCTATGCGCGAGCTTGGTTTGCGGCAAACTAAAGCCCAGCCGCATCCCGATTCCCCATGATCTCAAGAGAAACTGAGCCTCGATCAGGCTCTGAACCTGTCGATACGATACCTGCTGTCGCGTCTTACGCCGGCTTGCCTTCCGACCTTAAAGCGCCCTCTGTCGCTGCCTCTGCAACCGTGCGGTGGTCGGCCTTCTCGGCCGTGAAGACCCTTATTTACCAATTACTGATCTTTAGCGTCGCTCTGTTGCCGACGTCACTCGCCTATCGATTGTCTTGCGTCATCGGGCGAATACGCCATCGGCGACGCAGGGCCGCAACCCGTCGCTTGGCGGCGGCAATGAAAGAGAAACTCGCTATAAGCTCGAGAGAATCCGAGAAGTGCGTCCGGAGGTATTTTGAGCTGGGAGCTTGGGACGAGGTGGAAACCTGGCACTGCCGCTGGCACGGGCCGGGAAAGGTCGAAGAGCTGGTCGAATTGCATGGGCTTCAAAACCTGGACCGCGCCTTAGCGGCTGGTAAAGGCGCCATCCTGTGCACTGGGCACATTCGCGCTCTTTTTATCCTTATGCTGACTCTGGCCCAACGAGGCTACAAGCTGAACGCCCTGCGGCGGAAGCCCGTCCAGCTGCAAAACTGGTTAGGGCGGTGGTTCAATGAACATTCCACACTCGTCAAGCACGGCGCTTGCAATTTCATCTGGATGGAGCACGACAACCTGAAGTCGGCCGTCAGGGCCGGCGCCGCTCTGCGTCGCAACGAAGTGCTCCTGGTCCTCTTGGATAGCAGATTCACGCCCCAAAGCGTGGATGTCACGCTTCTGGGTGAAACCGTCCAGATCCCCTCGGGCCCGATTGTAATCGCTCGGACCGTCGGCGCGCCCCTGCTTGATCTGTTTGTTGACCTGGACGACGATGGGTCCCTGCGGCATAACATCCGTTTTGGATCTCCATACTATCCTTCCGAAGACGTCACGGCATCGGTTCAACACTGCGTGTCGCGACTGGAGGAAGGAATTGTTTCGAATCCGGCAAATTGGGTCTGGTTCGAGGAGCGGGAGATGTGGAACGCGCATCAGCTCTAGCGAAGGCGGGATACGATCCGGCGCTAGGGTGTGGTGCAAAGAGATCTTCTGAAATCAAATTCCCACCAAGCATGAATTAGGAGGCCAGAATATGTCGGGAGCAGATTTAGATGTGGCGATCATTGGAGGAGGACCCGCAGGGTCATCCTGCGCGTCGTACCTTGCCAAGGCGGGACTGAAGTGCGCGGTGCTCGAGCGCGAACTCTTCCCTCGACTCCACGTGGGTGAATCCTTGGTCCCATCCACCACACGCGTGTTGAGAGACATTGGCTTCCTGGACATGATGGACGAAGCCGGTTTCGTTCGCAAGTTCGGAGCCGTGTGGACCGCGCCTGCCAATAACTCTCCACTCTACAGCGTGGACTTTGACGGCATGGAACTCGATTGCCAGGCCAACATCCGGTTCGAGGAACGCCCGCAGCCGGGAGTCGACAAGAACCATACATGGCATGTGGACCGCGCAAAATTCGACCTGCTGATGCTCCAGCATGCCCATAGGCTCGGCGCGGCTGTCTATGAGGGCGTGCGGGTGAACGACGTGGACTTTTCCGACCCCGCGTTGCCGCGCATCAACTTCAAACTTGGGCAAAAGCCCATGAGCCTGACGGCCAACATGGTCGTGGATGCTTCCGGACGACAGACACTACTGGGTAACCAACTCAAGCTGAAGAAGATGGACCCGGTCTTCAACCAGTATGCCCTCCATACGTGGTTCGATGGATATGATCGGACGGTCCTTGCCAAGACCAAGGCCTTCGAAGATTACATCTACATCCATTTCCTGCCGGTCACGAACACTTGGCTCTGGCAAATCCCCATCACCGAAGCCATAACCAGTATCGGAGTGGTAACGCAGAAGCAGAACTTCGAAAAGTCCAGGGCATCCCGTGAAAACTTCTTTTGGGATTGCATCCGCACTCGGCCGGAACTCTATGAAGGCATTCAGAAGGCGCAGCAAATGCGACCCTTGAAAGAAGAGGGTGACTACAGTTACGGCATGAGCGAGATCAGCGGCGACAGCTTTGCGCTGATTGGGGACGCCGCGCGGTTTGTCGATCCTATCTTTTCGAGCGGGGTCAGCATCGCTTTGACCAGCGCCAAGTTGATTTCCGCGGACATCGTCAAAGCGGCGGAAAATGGTGACTTTAGAAAATATAGCTTTGAAGCCTTCCGGAGCACCATGCGGAACGGAACGAACCACTGGTATGAGTTCATTTCGCTGTACTACCGGTTGAATGTCTTGTTCACCTTTTTCATCAATCAGAAACAGTACCGGCTGGATGTGCTCAAACTTCTGCAAGGGGATATGTACGAACCGGAAAAGCCGCCAGTCCTCAACGAAATGAGAAAGATTGTCACCCAGGTGGAACAGCGCGAAAGCCACCCTTGGCATAAACTCCTGGGTAGCTTGACCAGCAGTGCATTCCAGGCCTCTTACTAGTCTGTTATCCCGCGCAATATGGGGCCCGATGGCCTGTCACCCTCTTTGCCCCTGCTAAACTCGGGGCATGCCACCTCCCCTCACCGGCGACATTAGCACACGTATTTTCACATAGTTACGAAGTCAGCGGTGGGGAATAAGGACTTGAAGGAGTTCCCAGCTCCCGAGGCGGCACTTTTATCCTGAATTACTAGCAACTGAGTAAGGCCCGGCTCGCATCAAAGCGCAGGAAGGAACCTGAACGTCTCGAGGAACTAATGGTCTGGAGCGAATTCCATTGGCTGCGCGCCCGTGGCTTTTGGAGAGTCGTTTTCTGCAATTCCCTGCTACTTTCACTGGGAGCCTGTGGAGGTGGAACTGGACATCTTGTCACTTCCGAGAACCCTACGACGTTAATTGCCATCACTGTCTCTCCTGAAAACTCATCGCTGACCGTTGGAGGTTCGCAACAGTTCACCGCTACCGGTACTTTTAGCGACAACTCGAGTCAGAACCTCACAAGTTCGGCAACCTGGTCCTCGTCATCTTCTGCCACGGCCACTGTCCAGAATAACGGCCAACTAACCCCCGGGCTCGCGACCGCCGTTGGAGTAGGGACCGCGACGATCTCGGCAGCGGTGTCCGGCGTGTCCGGAAAGGCTACGCTCACTGTTAACCCCACTTTGGTCTCTATGGTTGTCACGCCACCAAGCCCTGCGGTAGCAGTTGGAGGAACCCAACAGTTTGTGGCCACAGGAACCTACAGCGATAATTCGACTCAAAACATCACGAGTTCCGCCAGTTGGACTTCATCGTCTACGGCCACCGCGACGGTTCAGACCTCAGGCCAAGCCAGCCCGGGGTTGGCCACTGGAGTCACCGCGGGCACGACGAATATTACAGCAACGGTGGCTAGCGTTTCCGGATCAACAACTCTGACGGTTCTCGGTTTAACTTCGCTTGTGGTCAGCCCAACGACGGGATCAATTCAACAGAATGGCACGGTGCAATTGAGTGCCAACGCCACTTATAGCAACGGTTCTGGATCCGACGTGACATCTTTGGCCACATGGGTTTCCTCTAACACAGCCGTCGCCATAGTGCAAACCTCGGGGCAGACGGCCCCCGGACTGGTAACAGGTGTAGGTGGTGGGACATCAACCATCACGGCGACATATGACGGCAAGACTTCGTCAGCAACGTTTACTGTATCGAGCGCCGTTCTGAAATCGATTAGTGTAAGCCCCTCCTCCGTCACCGTCGGTGTTGGAACTACTCAGCAGTTCTCGGCTACTGCAACCTACAGCGATAGCTCGACCGGAAGTGTGACGAATTCTGCGTCTTGGAGCTCCTCCAACAGCAGCGTGGCAACGATACAAAGCTCCGGCCAGGTTAGTCCGGGTTTGGCCACCGGGGTAGCTGCGGGAGGACCAATCACGATTGCTGCGACGCTCAAGGGGCTTGCAGGAACGGCATCTGTTACGGTTACCTCATCCGCAAGCGGCACGAAGATTCCCCTCATGGACATGACAGCGGGCGAAACCTATCAAGGCTTTGCAGGGGGTCTCTACGGGAATGGCAGCGATACGATGCCGTCAGGTCACAATGCAGAGGGCTTGGCACTCGCGGGAACAATTCAGCCACTCGATACAGACGGAAACCCAAGCCCTAGCGGCAAAGTGATTCTCACTTCCATCGGTATGTCGAACGCAGCAGATGAGTTTGGAGCGTTCAAGCAGTATATTGCCAGCGGCGCCGGCAGTTCAAGTGTTGATCAGTCGACATTGGTAGTCCTGAATGGCGCCTTGGGGGGCATGACGGCTTGCTACTGGGTTGTCGCCAACGGCCCGCCGCCCTGTAGCCCCAATACCGAGAATCAGTTCGACCGTGTACAAGAGACCGTTCTTGCTCCGAATTATACGCAACAGCAAGTTCAAGCGGTGTGGATCGAAGAGGCCAACGGCGGGCCTGGCGTCCAGGGTTGTGGGTCCAACGGTGCAGAACCCTGCAACCCCCTTTGCAATACTTCCGTGACGGGTTGCACGAACACCGACACCACGACTGAGGCGCTCCGTTATGAAATGCAATTGGGCGAGATCTTCCGGGCCGCCAAGAGTCGCTGGCCCAATCTCCGGGTTGCCTTCCCGAGCAGCCGTATCTATGGTGGCTATGCCACGACAGATGTCAACCCGGAACCTTATGCTTATGAGTATGGGTTCTCGGTGCAGTGGTTAATTCAAGCCCAGATCAATCAAGAGAATGGTGGTCCCATCGATCCGGTTGCCGGCGATCTTTGCGACATCCCTGCCTCGTCTGGAGGTTGCGCTTATGGCGTGGCTGGCATTGCCCCCTGGGTTGGGTGGGGCCCCTATACTTGGGCGAACGGCGCAACGCCACGCTCAGACGGCCTCGTATGGTGCAATGGCCAGACTGCATCTCCCTGCAACGGGGAACAGGATTTCCAATCCGATGGTACGCATCCCAGCACCGTCGGTTCGGAGAAAGTGGCTTACGGACGGGACAATCCCGGCGGTGTTCAGAATCTCTTCGACTTCTTTATGCAGTCACCTTATACGGAATCTTGGTTTGCTGCCGCCCCTTGAGCGCGCAGCTTGCATGATTCCTTCCCCCGCACAATCGCTTGCGCTCGACCTATGCGGGTTGTAACAAGTCAAAGAAGCATCGCGAAGGGAGGGCGTATGAAGTTTCTTTTCGGGACCGTCATTGCCATGCTGCTTTTGGCAGCCGCCGCAGCAGGACAGGCAGTCAAGGGGGCAGGGAATCTTCCTGATAGCAGCAGTTCCACAAAGCTGTTTTCGGCTACGCCCCTGATGGATTTAGGTATCCAAACCTACAAGGGGTTTGAAGGAGGGCTTTATTCGAACGGCACTAATAATATTCCCTTCGCCCATGCCGAGGCCGGCAATCAATTCGCCGCTGAAGTTCAGCCGCTCGATAAAAACGGGAACCTCGACCCGAGGGGCATGATTGTGTTCACCTCGATCGGCATGTCAAACGCGGCGATCGAGTTTGGAGTATTTGAAGGAGCTGCTGCCAGTGATCCCGATGTCAATAGCAAAACCTTGGCAATCGAAAACGGGTCGCTGGCCGGGATCACGGCGTGTTATTGGGTGGCGCCTCATGGACCGCCACCCTGTAGCCCGCAAACTGAAAACCCATTCGACCAAGTATTGGATGACGTTCTCACGCCAGCCGGTTTGACAGAACAACAGGTGGAGGTTGTGTGGATCAAAGAAGCGAATGGAGGGGCGGGCACGGCCAAGGTATGCAGTGGCGGCCAGCCCTGCGCGCCACTCTGCGATCCCAACGCCAAGGGCTGCGAGAACACCCCCGACACAACGGAGGCACTTCGGCATGAAGAGCAGCTAGGCGAGATTATCCGGGCCGCCAAAGTTCGCTGGCCCAATCTGAAGCTCGCCTTTCTATCCAGCCGGATCTACGCGGGGTATGCCACCGTGGATATTAACCCGGAGCCTTACGCCTACGAATACGGATTCTCAACCAAATGGCTGATCCAGGCGCAGGTCACACAAATGCAGAACGGGACCGTAGACCCAGTGGCGGGTGACCTGAACTACAGCAACAACACGGCTCCTTGGGTCGCCTGGGGGCCCTATATTTGGGCGAACGGCCCACATCCGCGTTCCGACGGACTGGTCTGGTGTGACGGGCAGACAAGCGCACCGTGCGATGGGGAAGTAGATTTCCAGTCCGATGGGACTCATCCCAGCGGCATAGGCGCCCAAAAGGTTTCCAATATGCTCTTGAACTTCTTTCTAACTTCTCCCTACACAAAATGGTGGTTTGCCGCCACCCCCTAAGAGCGGGGTGCGGCCGAATGGCTGTCAGGAGGGCGATTGAAGGGCGTAGCCAGTGTCTTATTAACTTTCCTGCTCTTCGCCCCTTGCCTCAATGCGCAAGGGGGGGATGGCAACCTTACCCCACAGGGGTTCTCAGCTACACCCCTTATCGATCTAGGCA